>ERZ773022.14-NODE-14-length-195947-cov-6.423973_pt1 | contig 195947 bp, 182 predicted proteins | sample MGYA00580839_ERZ773022 | MGnify/ENA primary metagenome ERZ773022 (study PRJEB29015, sample SAMEA2738020) | human oral metagenome | biome: human oral; feature: human-associated habitat; material: dental | place: China | collected 2044 ...
CGCTGCACCGTAAATTCCGCTATGCCCGGGCAGCCTATTTTGGTCTGCTCAAAGTGAGTGCGCAAAGCCATCTGAAAGCGATGTGTTTGAACCTGTTGAGAGCGGCCAACAGGCTAAGTGTGCCTGTTGCTGCCTAAAAGGCGGCTCGTATACCTGATTATCGGGTATTCGGGGAGGATTAAGGGGATATTTGGGTAAAATCAGGAGTGATTGGGGGCGGAAACAGCCGAAAACCTGTGTTTGGATTTCGGCTGTCGGGGAAAGACTTTTTTGCAAAGGTCTCAGGCCGTCTGAAAGTGTTCAAGACGGCCTATCTATATTTTAAAGTATAAATTATGAATTGTTTCAGTTGGAAATTGATGGGTTGCTTACACTCTTATGCAAAACGGCTTTTATCTTCTGCCTGAAAGGATTGTTTTAGGATTTCGGATTATCAAGGACTATGTTGTCGTGCCATTCGTCATTTTTAACAATACCTAAAATCCTAAAATTGATCTTCAGGCAGAAAAGGAAAAGTGTAAAAAAACGCTAGGATTTCTTATATATCCGGATAAGCAATTTCATCTTCTGCGTATGGATTATTGAGCAAAAGAGGGCGTTTCCAGAAAATATTTTCACGCACCACTTTTGCAGGCACGCCAGCCAGTACACAGTTTTCAGGAAACTGTTTCTTGGCTAGAGAAAATGCCCCCAACACACAACCGTTACCAATATGTGCACCACCTAACACGGTTGCGCCATAGGCTAGCCACACATGGTCACCGATAAAAATATCTTTGGAACGGTTGAGTCGTTTGCCGGTGTCTAAATCATAGATACCATGCGAATCATCGGTACGGATTTGGTTGTTGGTAGCCAGTATACAATCATTGCCGATATGGATATTGGTTTTTTCGGCACAAGTTACATAAACGGGATTGGTGCTAGTTACGCCATTACCAATTTTAATGTTGCAATCATGGCCAACACGAAATGTGCTGAAAATACCGGCTTTTTCTCCAATGCTGAAGGTTCCGTTATTGCCTTTAAATTCAATAAAAGTATTTTTTAAGGCTGAGTTGTTGTGTAGCACAACACGATTATTTTTACCGAAAAATTGGACTTGTACATTATGCAGGCTTATTTTTCTCAACCTGTGGTGTAAACAACGCAACGTGTTCCTACACTTAAAGCTTTGTTTCTTAAATCCGCAGAGTATGCCATGGTTAGACCTTCAAAGTTGAGTATTGTACTATTTTATTTTTAATTTACTATAATCACTTTTTCAGACGACCTTCCCTACACCATATCTCGAAAATTATTACCTTGAGCAAACGAGATATACTACTCAAATAAAACCTTTTAGCACAAATATCTCGTCAGATAGGAATAGACAATATTGCCACGCTTAAAGCGTTGAGGCTTTACTGTATATTCAAGCCGCCTGAGGTGAATAGACTAAATGAACAAATAGGTATAAAAATGCAAGATTTATTAATTCAAGCGCAAAGTCTACAAAATTTATTAATTTCTCGTGCTACTGGTGGAATTACATCCGCCAATGAAAGAGAATCTAATGCACAATATTTGCAGCTAAGGCAATTATTTATCACAAACAAAGAATTTGAAAAATACATCCCAACTTTTTTACTTACATGCAGGGATTTACATCAATTTTGGAATGAAGTAAAAGCACCGCGATTTGAGAAATACGCAGAGCGCAGAGATTTTATTTATAAAGAATTTGAACCATTATTGAATTTTATAGAATTTAGTTATAGCAAGACTTGTCCTTCTGATGAATTAATCAATCAAAGCATTAAAAAACTCGATGCTATACATATAGAAAATGCTTGGAAAAAGGCTCTCGAAAGACGGATTGATGACCCAGAAGGAGCAATTACATCTGCACGAACACTGATAGAAAGTGTATGCAAATATATCTTAGATGAAGCAAAAATTACTTACGATAACAGACAGGATTTACAAAAACTGTATAAACAAACAGCCGAATATCTCAACCTTGCACCATCACAACATACGGAAGATATTTTCAAGCAAATACTAGGTGGCTGCACTGCTACCATTGAAGGATTAGGTGCATTACGAAACCGTTTGAGCGATGCGCACGGTAAGGGAAAAATAGGAGTTAATCCCAAGCCCCGTCATGCACAATTAGCCGTTAATTTATCAGGAGCACTGGCAATTTATTTACTTGAAACTTGGGAACACAAACAAAATCCTCAAAAATAACCTTTCAGGCTACCTGAAAATTTCATTTCAACCTGCACCCCAAAAAGCAGCCTGCACCCATCAAAAGGACCCTGCACCCATCAAAAGGACCCCCATGAACATCACCCAAATCCTCTCTCAAGAACTCTCCGCCACCGCAGCGCAAATCACCGCCGCCGTCGAGCTTTTGGACGACGGCGCGACCGTGCCGTTTATCGCCCGCTACCGCAAGGAAGCCACGGGCGGGCTGGACGATACGCAGTTGCGCCAGCTTGCCGAGCGGCTGCAATACCTGCGCGAGTTGGAAGAGCGCAAAGCCGTTGTGTTAAAAAGCATTGAAGAGCAAGGCAAGCTTTCAGACGACCTCAAGGCGCAAATCGAAGCCGCCGACAACAAAACCGCGCTGGAAGACCTGTATCTGCCCTACAAGCCCAAACGCCGCACCAAGGCGCAAATCGCGCGCGAACACGGTTTGCAGCCGCTGGCGGACGTGTTGCTTGCCGAGCAGCCGCAGGACGTGGAAGCCGCCGCGCAAGGCTACCTGAACGAAAACGTCCCCGACGCCAAAGCCGCGCTGGACGGCGCACGCGCGATTCTGATGGAGCAGTTTGCCGAAGACGCGGAACTCATCGGCACGCTGCGCGACAAGCTGTGGAACGAAGCCGAAATCCACGCGCAAGTCGTTGAAGGCAAAGAAACCGAAGGCGAAAAATTCAGCGATTATTTCGACCACCGCGAACCTATTCGCGCCATGCCCAGCCACCGCGCGCTGGCGGTTTTGCGCGGCCGCAACGAAGGCGTGTTGAACATCGCGCTCAAATACCAGCCCGACGACACGCCGATTACGCAGCAAAGCGAATACGAGCAACTCATCGCCCGCCGTTTCAAGGTTTCAGACGGCCACAAATGGCTGCGTGACACCGTGCGCCTGACTTGGCGCGCAAAAATCTTTCTGTCGCTGGAACTCGAAGCCCTAGGCCGTCTGAAAGAAGCCGCCGACACCGACGCAATTACCGTGTTCGCCCGCAATCTCAAAGACTTGCTGCTCGCCGCGCCCGCCGGACGGCTGACCACGCTGGGGCTCGACCCCGGCTACCGCAACGGCGTGAAATGCGCCGTGGTGGACGACACGGGCAAGCTGCTGGATACGGTCATCGTCTATTTGCATCAAGAAAACAATATGTTGGCAACGCTGTCGCGTCTGATTAAGCAGCACGGCGTGAAGCTCATCGCCATCGGCAACGGCACCGCCAGCCGCGAAACCGACAAAATCGCGGGCGAACTGGTGCGCGGAATGCCGGAAATGGGGCTGCACAAAATCGTCGTTTCCGAAGCCGGCGCGTCGATTTATTCCGCGTCCGAACTGGCGGCGCGCGAATTCCCCGACTTGGACGTTTCCCTGCGCGGCGCGGTGTCCATCGCCCGCAGGCTGCAAGACCCGCTCGCCGAGTTGGTCAAAATCGACCCCAAATCCATCGGCGTGGGCCAGTATCAGCACGATGTGAACCAAAGCCAGCTCGCCAAATCGCTGGACGCGGTGGTCGAAGACTGCGTGAACGCCGTCGGCGTGGATGTGAACACCGCCTCCGCCCCGCTCTTGGCGCGGATTTCCGGTTTGAATCAAACCCTTGCCCAGAACATCGTCGCCTACCGCGATGAAAACGGCGCGTTCGACAGCCGCAAAAAATTGCTGAAAGTGCCGCGTTTGGGCGAAAAAACCTTCGAGCAGGCGGCGGGCTTTTTGCGGATTAACGGCGGCAAAGAACCGCTGGACGCGAGCGCCGTCCACCCCGAAGCCTATCCCGTCGTCGCCAAAATGCTGGCGCAACAAGGCATTACCGCCGCCGAACTCATCGGCAACCGCGAGCGTGTGAAGCAAATCAAAGCGTCCGACTTCATCGACGAACGCTTCGGCCTGCCGACTATTCTGGACATCCTGTCCGAGCTGGAAAAACCCGGCCGCGACCCGCGCGGCGAGTTTCAGACGGCCTCATTCGCCGAAGGTATCCACGAAATCAGCGACTTGCAAGTCGGCATGATACTCGAAGGCGTGGTCTCCAACGTCGCCAACTTCGGCGCGTTCGTGGACATCGGCGTCCATCAGGACGGCTTGGTGCACATCTCCGCCCTGTCCAATAAATTCGTCCAAGACCCGCGCGAAGTGGTGAAAGCCGGCGACGTGGTGAAAGTGAAAGTGCTGGAAGTCGATGCTGCCAGAAAACGCATCGCGCTGACCATGCGCTTGGATGACGAAGCGGGCGGCGCAAACAAAGGCAACGGGTCGTCTGAAACCCGACATCAGGAACGCCGTGACCGCAAACCCCAACGCAACGACCGCGCCCCGACCAATTCGGCGATGGCAGATGCGTTTGCGAAGTTGAAGCGTTAAGGTAGAAAACCAATTGAAGGCCGTCTGAAAAGTGATGTTCAGACGGCCTTTATCGTATGGGGCGAATGAGATAATTGGTGGAATGGATATAGTAATGCGCCCGTTGAATGTTACCGATACATTTTGTAGTAGGTACATGCAAATAAGCGTATAGTTCTAAATATCACAAACCCATCATCACAACCCAAGGAGTTCAAACCATGAAACCTGTTTTGTTTGCCGCGTTGATTTCCTGTTTCTCCGTTGCTGCGTATGCGGCCTGTACCGACAGCCAGCAGCAGTGCGTGATTTATAAAAACGGCAATGTTGCGACAGAAGGCGGCTGTACGGTCAGCAAGTGTCAAAGTGCCGATGCACAAGTGTTGAAATGGAAGCTGAAAAACGGCAAAGGCGTAACCGTGGAAATCGGAAAAAACGGTAAGGTTTTGGTGAACAAAAAACCGGGTGCGAAAGCGAACAACAGCAATGCGTCAGGCATGGGTTTGACATGCTATGCCGCCGATGCGGACAAACGCGAACAGTTCTGTTCGACCAATTATTGATTGGATTATTACTTTGATTAAAGGCCGTCTGAAAAGTGTTTCAGACGGCCTTGATGTTTATCCTTCCGATATTTTTTCATTGAGAAAGTCGATAAAGCTGCGTACTTTCGCGCTGAGAAAGGCCCTGTCGACATAAGTGGCGTTCAGTTGGTCTGCCCAGATGGTGTAATCGGGCAGGAGTTGGATCAATGTGCCGTCCTTCAATTCCTGCTGAACTGCCCAAAGGGGCTGATAGCCTATGCCTGCGCCTGCTTTAATCAGCTCGCGGATCATCAATGTGTTGTCGCTGCGGATAACCGGGGAGAGATGGAGAATGGCTTTTTCTGCGGTAGCGCGGTGGGTAATTTCCTGGTCTTGTTGACTGGTATAGGAAGGCAGGATGGCTTGGTGCTGCATGACGGCTTCGGGTGTATCGGGTGTGCCGTGTCGGGCAAGATAGTCGGGGGCGGCAAGCAGAACGAACTCGATTTTGGCCAGCGGTTTGACGATCAGCGAAGGGGAGGGGGTTTTGGAAACGCGCAAGGCGAGATCGAAGCCTTCGGCGATAAGGTCGATATGGCGGTTGTCGAGGACGAGGTCGAGCGTGACTTTGGGATAATGCTGGCGGTATTCGGCCAACCATGCGCTCATATTACCGCCTGCAAACCACAGGGGCATGGTTACGCGCAACATACCTTGCGGCGTGTCGGCGCCGCCTACCGCTTTTTGGGCGGCGGTGTCCAAGGTATCCAGCGCGTAGCTGCATTGGCGGTAGTATTCTTCGCCTGCTTCGGTCAGGTGGAGGTTGCGGCTGTTGCGGTGTAAGAGCTTGGCTTGAATGGTGTTTTCCAGATGGCTAACGTGTTTGCTGGCCATGGCGGTGGAGATGTCGAGCTGATTGGCGGCACGGGTAAAACTGCCGCTTTGAACAACTTGGCGGAAAACTTTTAGACTGAATAGGGTATCCATAATTTCTTATTAGGAAACGTTGTATCAATAATTCGAGTATATATCTCTTAATGGGAATTATCTATACTGCACTTATTGAAATTGCTCCCTACCTCTTTCAGGTAGCCATTAAAATAAGGATTATTAAGATGTCAGCCCTCAAATCTTTTCAACCTGTTGTATTGTCTGTCTTGCGTATTGTTACGGCGTATCTGTTTTTGCTGCATGGCACGGCCAAGTTTTTCAGTTTTCCGATGTCCATGGGCGGCTCGCCTGAAGGCTTGATGCTGGTGGCCGGTATTTTGGAAATTGTCGGCGGTATCTTATTGATATTGGGCCTGTTCACCCGTCCGGCCGCGTTTGTTTTATCCGGTCAGATGGCTGCCGCCTATTTTATGGCACACGCGTCTTCTGGTAATGTTTTGTTCCCATTGGCCAACCATGGCGAATCTGCCGTTTTGTTCTGTTTTGTGTTCCTGTATCTGGCAGTAGCCGGCGGCGGAGCGTGGGCTTTGGATAACGTTTTTGGTAAAGATAAAGATTAATTTAAGGAAAAGATCATGACTTATTCTGTTTTGCAACAAGCTGCTGAAACTCGTCGTTCTATCTATGCATTGAACAATACCCTGCCTCTGTCCAATGAGGAAGTAACCAAAATCATCGAACACGCCGTTTTGCATACGCCGTCTTCTTTTAATTCGCAATCTGCCCGAGTGGTCGTATTGTTTGGCGAAGAACATGCCAAAGTGTGGCATTTTGTCGAAGAAGCGTTGCGTGCGGTTGTTCCTGCCGAGCAGTTTGAAGCCACTGCACAAAAACTGAACTTGTTTAAAGCAGGCGCGGCGACAGTTTTGTTCTTTGAAGATCAAGATGTTGTCAAAGGCTTGCAAGAGCAGTTCCCATCTTATGCGGCCAACTTCCCGATCTGGGCGGATCAGGCAAATGCCATGGTTCAATATGCTGTTTGGACAACATTGGCGGCTGCCGGTATCGGCGCCAATCTGCAACACTACAATCCGCTACCTGATGCGGCCATTGCCAAAGAATGGAACTTGCCGGAAAGCTGGTTGTTGCGTGCGCAAATGGTGATCGGCGGTATCGCGGCTCCTGCCGGCGAAAAAGCCTTCCAACCAATCGAAGGCCGTCTGAAAGTATTTGGCGCATAAATGAAATGATGTTTTACATAAAGGGCGCGATGTTTGCGCCCTTTTTGAAATAGCAAAATAAAAGGCCGTCTGAAAACAGTTTCAGACGGCCTTTTATCTATGTCATGAAATCAACCGCGGCGCCAAGTTGTACCGCCGGCGTTGTCTTCCAGAATGATTTTGTGTTCGTTTAAAAGGTCGCGGATGCGATCGGACTCTGCCCAATTTTTATCCGCGCGCGCCTGTTTGCGTTGGGCGATTAAATCATCGATTTCTTCGTTGGACAGGCCGTCTGAAACCGCGCCGCCTTGCAGGAACTCAGTCGGGTCGCGTTGCAACAGGCCGATGATACCGCCCAAAGCTTTCAGGCAGCCGGCAAGGTGTGCATCATTGGTTTTGTTCACTTCGCCTGCCAGCTCAAACAACACGGCAACCGCTTCGACCGTACCGAAATCGTCGTTCATGGCGGCGTAGAAACGGCGGGTGTAGTCGTTGGCGTTTTCAGATAAGTCAAACTCAGCCGCTGGTGTGTTTTTCAACGTGGTGTACAGACGGGTCAGCGCACCTTTTGCGTCGTCCAAATGCGCGTCGGAGTAATTTAACGGGCTGCGGTAGTGGGCGCGCAGGATGAAGAAACGCACGACTTCAGGGTCGTATTGTTTCAACACTTCGCGGATGGTGAAGAAGTTACCCAACGATTTGGACATTTTTTCGCCGTCCACACGGATAAAGCCGTTGTGCAGCCAGTATTTGACGTGGCTGGCAATGCTTTGACCGTGGTGGGTTTGCGCGTGGTCGTGGCCGCAGGTATGACCGCTGGCACCGACGCTTTGGGCGATTTCGTTTTCATGGTGCGGGAACTGCAAGTCCGCGCCGCCACCGTGAATGTCGAAAGTATCGCCGAACAGGTTTTCACTCATGGCAGAGCATTCAATGTGCCAACCCGGACGGCCATTGCCCCACGGGCTTTCCCATGCCGGCTCGCCTGCTTTCGCCGCTTTCCACAACACAAAATCAAGCGGATCACGTTTGAAACCATCCACTTCCACACGCTCGCCTGCGCGCAGGTCGTCCAACGATTTGCCCGACAATTGGCCGTAAGCGGAAAACTCGCGCACAGCGTAGTAAACGTCGCCGTTTGCGGCAGGATAAGCCTTGCCGTTTTGAATCAGGGTTTCAATCATGGCAATCATTTGCGGGATGTTTTCCGTCGCCTTCGGCTCGATGTCGGGACGCAATACGCCCAAAGCATCGGCATCTTCGTGCATAGCCTGAATGAAACGCGCGGTCAGTTCGCCGATGGTTTCGCCGTTTTCAGCCGCACGGGCGATGATTTTGTCGTCGATGTCGGTGATATTACGCACATAAGTAAGCGGATAGCCGCACTCGCGCAGCCAGCGGGCAATCATGTCAAACACAACCATCACTCGGGCATGGCCTAAGTGGCAGTAGTCGTAAACGGTCATGCCGCAAACGTACATACGCACGTTTTTAGGATTGATGGGGGCGAAGGGTTCTTTTTGGCGGGTAAGGGTGTTGTAGATGGTGGCCATATGCTCTATTCAATAGATAATTTATGAAATTTAGAGGCGAGATTAAAATAATGTAACCATATATTCTGTATTGGGAATCTCATGTATCCAAAGACAGTTTTCAAGGTAATTAAGTTCATAGTCGATTAGATAGTCTCGAATGGTTTTTTCAGTTACTTTGTTATGAATGCCCAAACACCATGGCTCTCTTCCTGTTCTTAGACTTGAAGGTCTTATGCTTCTAAATTTCTTAATGTCATCAATTATGTTTTTAATGCATTTTCGAGCAACTTCATTTTGTTTAATTTCTAAGGGGATTGATTCTTGGGCATACTTTTGCCTGATATAAAAATCAATTGATACATTATTTCGGTAGTCTTTTTTTCTTTTATCTAGAGAATGTCGTGATTCACGCTCCCATTCAGCAACATTTTCATGTTGTTGTAAAAATATCGCTAGTTCAATTTGAAACCAAGTTTCCCAACCAGAAATTTTTGTTTGTTTCATGATTTGGAAGCGCTCAATTAAGTCAGGCTGAGATAAAAATTCAGTTAGCAAATTTTTTAGAAAATTAAAATCTTTATGAATCGTATACATATGAAATATCCGCAATATTGTATCAATATTATATTCAGACGACCTCTTTATCAAACAAAGGTCGTCTGAAATTTTTTATTCCGGCTTGAACACGCCTGTATCCGTTTTAGACTGTTGCTCAGCAATTTCAACATTTGCGGCTGCCTGTTCCGCTTCTGCCTTTTCGGCTTCGATGCGTTTTTTCTCGGTTAGGTATTGGTTGATTTGGTGTATCAACTCCTGAGTACCTTGGTGTGTCAGTGCGCTGATTTGGAAGAGGCGCGGGGTTTCCATGTCGAATTGGAAGCGGTCGTCTGGTTTCGGGTAGTCCCAGCCGATGGCTTCGAGGAAGGCGGCGCTACGCGCTTGGGCTTCTTCTTCATCGAGCATGTCGAGTTTGTTGAGCACCAGCCAGCGCGGTTTGCCGTAAAGTTCTTCATCGTATTTGCGCAATTCGTTGATGATGGCGAGGGCTTCTTCGGCGGGGTTGACGGTTTCGTCGAAGGGCGCCAAATCGACGACGTGCAGCAGCAGACCGGTGCGCGATAAGTGCTTGAGGAAACGATGGCCGAGGCCTGCGCCTTCTGCCGCGCCTTCAATCAGGCCGGGGATGTCTGCCATGACGAAGCTGTGGTTTTCGTCGATGCGCACGACGCCCAAGTTTGGATGCAGGGTGGTGAAGGGGTAGTTGGCGATTTTGGGGCGTGCGGCGGATACGGCGGTAATCAGGGTGGATTTGCCGGCGTTGGGCATGCCTAATAAGCCGACATCGGCGAGTACTTTAAGCTCGAGTTGCAGGGAGCGGGTCTCTCCTTCTTCGCCGGGCGTGGATTGTTTGGGCGCGCGGTTGACGGAGGATTTGAAGTGGATATTGCCCAAGCCGCCTTTGCCGCCTTTGGCTAGGCAGACGCGTTGACCGTGATAAGTGAGGTCGGCAACGATTTCGTCGGTGTCGAGGTCGCGGATGAGGGTGCCGACGGGCATTTTGAGGACGATGTCGTCTGCACCTGCGCCGTAGCGGTCGGAGCCGTGGCCTTTTTCGCCGTTTTTGGCTTGGTAGCGTTTGACGAAGCGGTATTCGACGAGGGTGTTGGTGTTTTCGTCGGCTTCTGCCCAAACGCTGCCGCCTTTGCCACCATCGCCGCCGTCAGGGCCGCCGCGGGGTACGAATTTTTCGCGGCGGAAACTGGTTGCGCCATTACCGCCTTTGCCTGCGGCGACTTCGATTTTTGCTTCGTCGATAAATTTCATGATGTTCTCTTATGGGTATTCGGTTGTTTCAGACGGCCTTTGTTAATAGAGGAGCTTGGTGTCTGAACGGATAAAATGTTGCTTATTATAAAGGATATTTCGGTTTTAGGCCGTCTGAAATATGGTTTCAGACGGCCTTGGATTTATTGGGCGAGGGCTTGGTCGATTTCTTGATAAAGTTGGGAGAAATTGGGTTCGCCGACGTAGGTTTTGAGGATGTTACCGTTTTTGTCGATCAGGACGGAAGTAGGGTAAACCTGTGTGCCAAAGGCTTTTGCGGCAGTTTTGTCGGCATCGTACATGACGGTGAAAGGCAGGCCGTATTCTTTGACGTACTGATGGACGCTCTCAATAGGGTCGATGGGCTGGGCAATGCCGAGGACTTGGAAGTTTTTGCCTTGATAGTCTTGGGTGGTTTTGATGATTTTAGGCATTTCGCTCACGCAACCGGGACAGGAGGGAAACCAGAAGTTAATGAGGGTAACTTTGTCTTTTAAATCGGCGTTGGTAATGGTTTTGCCTTGCAGATCGGGCAGGGCGAAATCAGGGGCGGCTTTGTTGCTGGGGATAAGGACAAAGGTGAGAAGCGCGCCAATCATGGCAACGATGAGGAGTGTGAGTATTTTTTTCATGATTCGAGATTTTGAATTGCGTGTGCTAAGGTTTGGGGAACGCTGATGCTGCGGCCGCTTTCGCTGCTGACGGGCATAAGGGTAACTTCGGCTTCGATGGCGGCTTTGCCGTTGGGCAGGGTTGCGGTTTGGCTGAGGATGATGTGGCGTGTGCCGATGTCTTTCAGACGGCCTGTAAAGGTTAAAACATCGCCTTCAAGTGACGGGCGGCGATAGCGGATATCAACGCGTGCAACAACGAGCATGATGCCTTTGAGTTCGGACAGAAGGTCATGCTCTTGGAAAAACGTCCAGCGCGCTTCTTCGAGAAATTCGAGATAGCGCGCATTGTTGACGTGGCCGTAGCCGTCGAGGTGGTAGTTGCGGACGGTCAGTTTCATCAGTTGAGATTGATGGGTTGGAACTCTTCGCGTGCGATTGGTTCGTGTTCGAGGTCAGTAATCACGGTGGAGAGCTGGATGTCGAACCATTCGTTGAAAATGTCGGCGTCCAAATCCGGCCATTCGCTTTCGTCTTCGCACCAGTCGGCCAATTCGGCAGCAAAAATGTCTTCAAAACGCGCTTCGATTTCGTCCCATACTTCGTCGGCAGTTTCGCACGGGCGAACGAGGTAGGAATTGGCATCGGCTTGGATATCTTCAAGCGTCAGGCCATCCAAGTGATTGCCGGGCAGGGATTTCAGCCAGTTCCAAAAAGGATCGAGGGGGATAAGCAGGAAGACGCTGCGGTTGACTTCGTACATGGTGTTTTCCTTGGTTTCTGTATAGTTGAATGATATAGCAAAGGTGGTGGACTGGCTATCTTTTGGGGGATAAAGGCCGTCTGAATTTCAGACGGCCTTTAATTTATGGAAACCATCAGGGATTTTCTGATGGTGTTTGATACAGGGTTTGAGGGTTGGCTGTATCGGGGATTTCTGCCGGAGCGGTTTGGGGTGCTGCTACCGGTTCGGAAGAGGCGTTGCTGTCCACCAAGTCATCGATGTCGATGTTGTCGTCTTCGCTTTGAGGGAGCGTGCCGCCGGTTTGTTGGGTGCGGACTTTCATGTAAAGGTCGCGTGTGTAGCTGTATTTGTCGATGGCTGCGCCTTCGAGGCTGTCGGTCAGGTCGAGCAGTTCTTCACGGGTATTGATGGCTTGCAGACCGGTTGTGCCCCAGCGTCCTGCACTGGTGTGAAAGACGGCGTTTTTAACCGGATAGACGGTGGTAACAGCGTTGCCGACGGTATCGCGTACGGTCGACGGGCCGAGTAGGGGGACAACGAAGTAGTTGCTGTTTTTCCAGCCCCATGAGGCGAAGGTATCGCCGAGGGTGTTTTTATTGCTGGGTACGCCGCCTGCACCGGCTATGTCGATTAAACCGCCAAGGCCGAAGGTGGTGTTGATGCCGACGCGGACGAGGTCTTCGCTGGCGCGTTTGACATCAAGGCGCAGAACATTACTACCGAAGCTGACGACATCGCGCAGGTTGTTGAAGAAGTTGCTCACACCGGTACGCACCGGTTTGGGCGTTACTTTGCGATAACCGCGTGCGACGGGGGAAAGGATGTATTTGTCTGCTTTGTCGTTGAACTTAGAAACGGTACGGTTGTAGCCTTCGTAAGGGTCGGCCGGATTGCGTTCGGCCAGTGCGGGAGAGGAGGCTATGCTGATGAGGAGGCAGAGTGAAGCAGTGGTTTTTTTCATGATTGCAACCAGTCTTTGATTTCGTAAAGTTCGGCCAGTGCGCGGACGGAATCGGGAATATTTTGAATGGTCGGTTTTTTGTCTGTCCGGCGCAGAGCGTTGAGCAGCAGGGAAACGCAGGCTGAATCTGCTTTGCCTACTTGGCTGAAGTCTATGCTGTCTGTTTCTTTCAGACGGCATTGTTGTTCGTAGCGCGCAAAGGCGGAGGCAGTCAGGGTTTTGACGGTAACGTCGCCGCTGATGTAGAGCGTGCCGTTGCGGATTTCTGTTTGCATGGTGTCTTTATGATGTAAGGCACCATGCCGTCTGAACATCAGGCGGCATGGTGCGGGGGTGGATTATTTACTGCCGTTTTTGGCTTTCAAGTCGGCAATCAGGCCGTCGATACCTTTGGCTTTGATGGTTTCGCCGAATTGGTTGCGGTATACGGTAACCAAGCTTGCGCCTTCGACTGCGACATTGTATGCGCGGTATTTGCTGCCGCTTTGGTAGGTGGTGAAGTCCATGTTGACCGGTTTTTGGCCGGAAACATTGATTTCGGCGCGGACAACGATTTCTTTACCGTCTTTGTTTACGACAGGGTTGTCTTTGATGTTGACCTTGGCGTTTTTGAATTTCAGCATGGTGCCGGAGTAGGTGCGGATCAGCAGGGTTTGGAACTCTTTGGTCAACGCTTGTTTTTGTGCGTCAGTCGCAGTACGCCATGGATTGCCGACGGCCAAAGCGGTCATGCGTTGGAAGTCGAAGTAAGGGATGGCGTAGGCTTCGGCTTTTTGGCGAGCGGTGTTGGCATCGCCGCTGTTGAGGATTTTCAGCACTTGAACGGAGTTTTCACGGACTTGGTTGACTGCGTCGGCAGGAGAGGCAAATGCCATGCTGATGCTCAATACGCCGATGCTCAATGCGCTGATGAAGGAAGTTTTTTTCATGGGAGTGTCCTGAATATTGGGTTGATATGTGTTTATTGTTCGTTTTGACCGGCAGATTCACTGTCTGCGTTTTTTTCGGCAAAGCTGGTCATGAATTTGCCGATGAGGTTTTCCAAAACCATGGCGGAGCTGGTGACGGTAATGGTGTCGCCTGCCGCCAAAGAATCGGTATCTCCGCCTTGTTGCAGGCCGATGTATTGTTCGCCCAACAATCCTGAAGTCAGGATTTGTGCGGAAACGTCGCTGCTGAAGTGATATTGGCTGTCCAGATTGAGGGCGACTTTTGCCTGATAGGATTTAGGGTCGAGCTGAATGGAGGCAACACGGCCCACCAGTACGCCTGCGGATTTGACCGGAGCATTGGTTTTCAAGCCGCCGATGTCGCTGAAATCGGCATAGACGGTGTAGGTTTGTGATGATTTGCCGAACGATTGTCCGCCGGCGGCGCGGAAGGCGAGAAAGCCGATAGCGGTCGCGCCCAGTAAGACAAACAGTCCTACCCAAAATTCCAAAGCATTTTTTTTCATGTGCTATTGTCCTTGTTTCATTCTTTTCAAGTGTCGTTTCAGAGGGCCTTTAGTCGGTAAACATCCATGCGGTCAATATGAAGTCGACAGCGAGGATGGTCAGGGCGGAAGACACTACTGTGCACGTACTGGCGCGCAAAATACCTTCGGAAGTCGGTATGCAGTGGAAACCCTGATGTACGGCGATTAACGTAACGGCTACGCCGAAAGCGGCGGATTTGATTAAGCCGTTGAGTACGTCGTAATGGAAGGTAATGTTGTTTTGCATTTGCGACCAGAAAATACCGCCGTCCAAACCCAGCCATTCGACGCCGACCAAATACGCGCCGTAAATACCGGCAACGTTGAAAATCGATGCCAACAAAGGCATGGAAAACACGCCCGCCCAAAAGCGCGGCGCAACCACGCGTGCCACGGGGTCGACCGCCATCACATTCATTGCTTCAAGCTGCTCGGTGGTTTTCATCAAGCCGATTTCGCTGGTCATGGCACCGCCCGCGCTGCTGGCAAACAGAATGGCCGCCAATACGGGACCTAATTCGCGCAACAGGGAAGCGGCAACCATATAGCCTAAAATATCGGCGGATTTGAATTTTGCCAGCTGCGTATAGCCTTGCAAGCCCAATACCATGCCGACAAACAGGCCGGAGACGGCAACAATCAGGACAGACAACACGCCTGCAAAGTAAACCTGGCGGATGCTCAGGCGCGGGCGGGTGAACGCCGTACCTGATTTGGCCAGGATCTGCAGGAAAAACAGCGTAATGCTGCCCAGCGATTGGATGAAGCCGAGGGTTTTTGCCCCGACGGAACGGATAAAATTCATAGGTTTCAGTTGATTGGTTAAATGGTTTTCAGACGGCCTTGTTTAAAATTCAGGCCGTCTGAACATCAGCCCAGCAAGTCTTGTTTTAAAGTCGTTTGTGCCGGATAGCGGTATGCGACAGGGCCGTCTGCCAAACCGCCGACAAACTGGCGTACCCAAGGCGAGTCGAGTTCGCGCATTTCTTCGGGCGAGCCGGAGAACATGATTTCGCCGTGTGCCAAGAAAATAACTTGATCGACGATTTCCAGCGATTTTTCGATGTCATGCGTTACCATGACGCTGGTTGAGCGCAGGGCCTTGTTGGCACGGCTGATGAGGTGGGCGATGACGCCCAACGAAATCGGATCGAGGCCGGTGAAAGGCTCGTCATACAACATGATTTCAGGGTCGAGCGCAATCGTACGCGCGAGGGCAACGCGGCGCGACATACCACCGGAAAGCTCCGAAGGCATCAGGTTTTCAACACCGCGCAAACCGACTGCATTCAGTTTCAGTACCACCAAATCGCGGATGACTGCTTCGGGCAAATCCGTCAGCTCGCGCATGGGGAAGGCGATGTTGTCGAAGACGGATAAGTCGGTGAACAATGCGCCGTGTTGGAACAAAACGCCCATGCGGCGGCGGTGTTCGTATAGCTCCTGCGCCGAAAATGCGGCCAAATCTCGCCCTTCAATCAGCACTTTGCCCGATTGCGGGTGGATTTGACCCGTAATCAGGCGCATCAGCGTGGTTTTACCGCTGCCCGAACCACCCATTACGGCGGCGAAATTGCCTTGTGGAATGCTGAAGTTGATGTTGTTCAGAATAGGACGGTCGCCATATGCGAAGGCAACGTCTTTCATTTCGATGAAGGGTGTGGAACTCATGCAGGAGGGGAGTGTCGAAAAATGTATTTTAATTACGGGTATTGTAAAGGGTATTGGATATTCGGGCAATTTTCAGACGGCCTGCGATTAAGAATAACGGGTAAAAACGTGTGAAAGAATGCAGAAGCGTTGGTGGTACGGTCGTTTTGTCGCGTGTTGTGTCAAACATACAGACAGCTGTGTAGGTATATAAAGAGGCGGGCAAACATGCCCGCCTTGTTTTTAATATTTCTGCAGACCTTCTACCTTGATTTCTTTGGCATTGGCATTGATGAAGGCTTGAGTCGCTTTCATCGTGGCTTGGATGCGCGGATCGTTCCAACGCACGATTTGGTTGTTTTCATCGCGCTTGTCCGACCAGATAATCACACCGTCGGTGTATTTTTTGCTGATTTCGAGCATTTTGCGCCAGCGGACGGGGTCGATGAATTGTTTGAAATAAGGGCTGTTGGTGGCCGAATAATATTGCGGCCAGATGTAGCCGATGATTTTTTTGTTGGGAAAGCGTTGATGGATGTCGTCAACGGCGGTTTTCACGTCTTTTTCCCATTGCACCAAATCGGGGGAAGTGATGTAGAACACAGGATTGGCATAGTCGCTGATAGCGGCGGTGGGCGCACGGCGTTTGCTGACTTGCCGCCATTTTGCCAAGATGGCTTCGTTGTCAACGTTGGGGCGGTAGTGGCGGATGCCGTGCAGGTGTTCGGAAGGCATGCCGTAGTTGCTGATGACGGCGCGCGGGTTTTCTTCTCTGAAGATTTGGTACATCCGTGCGAAGTCGGTTCTCAATTCGTCGGGTGTCAGCAGTTGGCCATCTTTTTCGGCAAACCAGCTTTCGATGTCAGTGGAAATGGTGCGGTAGCCTTCACGGCGTGATTGTTTGGCCAATTCGCGGATATGCGCTTCATTGAGTACGCCATGTTTGCGTTTGCCCGTCGGATCGGGTTTGACCAGCTCGCTTTCGTAAACCAAGAACACTTTGGAGAGTTTGTCGGCAGTCAGGTCGGGTTTGCCGACGTAGTCCATGCGGTCGTAGATGATGAAATCTTTGGCATGGGCGGAGAGGGCGGTCAATAAGAGGACGAGGGGCAAAAGGCGGTTGGGTTTCATATTTTTAGGCAGATTAAGGGAAAAGGGCCATTGTACGGGAAGCGGCGTTAAAGTAAGTCAAAGGCCGTCTGAAAGGATAAAAGTTCTTTCAGACGGCCTTTGTTGAACCGAGGTTATTCAGTTTTGAGGTTGGTGTGATTTATTGCGCCGCAGTTTTTTCCAGCAATAGGAAAGTCTCGGCTTTGTTGCGCGGTCTTGCGCCTTGCCACAAGGTTTGCCAGCCCGAAGGTACGCCGATGTTGGCAGCTTGGCGGATGAGGCGGTAGCGGCAGGACGGGTTGTCGGTCGTGGTTTTAATATGGCTGTATTGTGTCCACGCGATGCGGGTGCGCTGGTCTTGGCTGTCAATGTTGATACATTCGAGGCCGTCTGAAAGTTTCTGTTTCAATTCGGAAGAAAGCGCGGCTTCCATTTGGTGTACCACCGGCGCATGGCTTTTGGCGGCGTTGAGCCACGGTAAAAACAGGGTCATCAGCAAGGCCCAAGCCAAGGTAACGCCGGCCGCCCAGTTGGTTACGGCTTGGCGGCCGTGGATGTTTTTACGCGTAATCGCCCAGAGCCACAATGGGGTAAACAGCAGGGCGACGGCCATCGGAATCGGGTCGATGTCGGGGATGTAATACGGGCTGAAATAGGCGGCACGTTCGGCCAGCTTGGCAGGCCAGCCGTAGTTCATGGCGAAGAAGCCCAGCCACAGGAAGACGGCAATCAAACCGAATGCCATGATGCCGAACCAGTTGATAAATGCCGCTGCGCCGCGACGCAGGCCGTCCAGTTGTGCCGCGCCGAGCAGGGCGAGCGGCGACAACAGCCAAACGAGGTTGTCTTGCAGGCGTTGCGGGTTGATGGCGAGCAGGGCTGTCATGATAACCAGCCACGACAGGCTCAGAATGCCCCAGTTTTTATCGTGGATACGCGTGCGGCTGAGCGTCCATGCTGCCAGCGGCCAAGCAGGCAGGGTAAACCACAGCAGGTTTTTCAGATAATAGGGCAGGCTGAAGGCCGTCTGAATCTGATGGAAGCCGCCGAATACGCCTAAGGAATAATGATTAAACCAAATATCAAACCATTCTGGATTGGTTTTGGATAAAACCAGCGGATACAGAATCAGCAGGGGCAGGGAAACGACGATGGCGCCAATCAGGGTCAGCAAATAGCGTTTGCTTTGCCAAGTGGAATGGAACGACAGGGCAAGTGCCAAAAACATCATGGCCGCGGTCAGCAGGTAGCCTGAGGAGAGGGAGAGTAAAACCCAGCCGCCGCACAACAGTAAAATGGCGATAATGACGCGGCGGTGTGCCAGTGAAAAGCCGCACAGAATCAATCCAAATGCGGCAAAAGCGGCCGACATGGGATTGAGGAAGTGGGCGATGGGCAGCAAACCGATGCTGCCGATGAGGATCAAGACAACGCTGCGGCCGTGGTGTCTGCCGAGAAAGTTGAAGCCGGCAAAACCGCAGGCTGTCAGTCCGATGGCGGTAAATACCACGCCGGCAAAACGTGCGGCATCATAGGCATCGGCCGCCCAAGGTGAAAACAGGGTTTGGAATGCAGTTGCCGCCCACAAAAAAGCAGGGGAGATGGTGAAATCGGGTTGGCCGAAGATTTGTGCAATCAGCAGGCTGCCGCCGTTTTTCATGGACTCGGAGGCGGTAAAGAGAGAGGGTTCGGCAGGGTTCCACAAGTCATGCGAGAACACGCCCGGCCACAGCCAGGCAAAGGCCATCAGCAGCAGAAGCCATGGTTTCTCATGGGTTTTTTGGGGGCGGCGCGGATCGGGCGGTGTGTAAGTCAGCATGGAAGGTCAAAAAACGGTTGGTTTGAATAGCAATGGTACAGGGTTTGACGGGTTTGCGCGATATGCCGGACCGGAGAGCTTTGTAAAATAATGCTTACGGCTCGTTTTTATCGGGTGTTTGGAATGATATGGCATTAGGTTGACGACAAAAAGCTCAGGCCGTCTGAAAGAAATATTTCAGACGGCCTGAATGCAAAAAAGACTGCACGAAGCAGTCTTTTTGACAAAGCGGCAATTAGCGTTTGAACAGGTTGCCGAATTTGTTGTTGAATTTGTCCACACGACCGGTAGTGTCGACGATTTTTTGAGTACCGGTGTAGAAAGGGTGGCACAGAGAGCAAACCTCAACGTTGAAGCTGTCTTTTTCCATTGCGGATTTGGTCACGAATTTGTTGCCGCAAGAGCAGGTAACGTTGATTTCGTGGTAGTTCGGGTGAATACCTTGTTTCATTTGATTTCCTTTCGATTAAGCGGGCACAGGGGTTTTGCCTGTACTTCAGTTAAGCGTGGGATTTTCGCTATTTTTGGCTGTTTCGTCAAGAGGATATTTTGTATGCAGGGCAGTTTCGCAACAGAAGAGAACAGTTTAGAATAGAATATCGAACCAAATATTATGCGGTCAGATTGTAATCTAACTGAAAAGAGGATGTAAAACCTCCTCTAGATGTGAAACTTTAAGAAGAATAATAGTCTGAATAATATTTACGCTTGTACGAACAGGAGACGGAATTAATGTGGAAAAGGATATTGACGTGCATTTTGCGTGTTTGGGGAGGGATGTTGCCTCCGTCTTATTGCAAACCATTCGGCAGAATTGCGCAAAAATTCCGTGCTGCTTTGGCTGCGTGCATTTCTCCAAACATCGGTAAAAACGTCAATATTGAAAAAGGTGGATACGTTTTTCCGGATACAGTAGTCGGCGATAATTCGGGTATCGGCGTAAATTGCGAAATCTGCCACGGTTTGACCCTCGGCAAGAACGTGATGATGGGGCCGGAATGCCTGTTTTATTCGATCAACCACAAATTCAACCCTGAAACCCGCCGCTTTGAAGGTTATACAGATATCAGCCCGATTGTGATTGAAGATGATGTTTGGATTGGTCGGCGTGCGATTATCATGGGCGGTGTTACCATCGGCAAGGGCGCGGTAATCGGTGCAGGTTCGGTGGTCACCAAAGATGTGCCGCCTTATTGCGTGGCTGCGGGCAATCCTGCAATTGTTCGGAAAAAACTGCTGAATGAGCAAGAGCTTGCAGCCGAATAGCATGAACAAAATAGCAAAATAAAAGGCCGTCTGAAATTCAGACGGCCTTTTTTAATATTGATTAAGCGGCAATTTTTTCGCATTCTTTAATGCAAGCCAAGCAAGACTCGTAGCAGGCTTTGCATTCAGCGTGGTGGCCGGCGTGTTCTTTGCAGGCGGCAGCACATTGTTTGCAGGCTTCGATGCACGCTTTTGCCAAAGACGGGGTCAGGCGTGAATTTTGGGCAGCGAGGTTTTGCAATGTGCCGCACAGTGCCAACATTTGGTTAGCGCCGGCTGCGCAGTCTTTCATGGAAGTATCGCCTTCGCTCAACAGGGCGATGCAGTGCGCCAAACAGATTTGGCCGGCTTCAACGCAATGTGCAGCCGCTTTGCGCGCAGCTTCGTAGGCGCGCGGTGCAGAATGCGCGTGACCAGCATGACCAGCGTGGTGTGCATGGCCTGCATGATCGTGAGCACGGGCAAAAGAAGCGGCGGCGGTAAGGGAAACAGCAGCAGCGCTGCCGATAAATTGACGACGGTTCATAAGATAGAGTCCTTTTTGCTTTGTGAAATAATATTACGAATGATTAAGTCTATTCGATAACAAGAGGTTAACATATTCTTTGTTTGTAAACAATAAAGGCTGCCTGAATTTTTAGGCAGCCTTTCTTTTAGATTTACGCGTTAGATTGATAGAGTTTTCTTTTCCTGAATCAGCAGCTTCAACAAAGTTGCCGCGCTGTCCAAGACTGTATCAGCATATCCAACAATAAAGGTTTTTGCCAATAAAAAAGAAAAGGCCGTCTGAAAAATATTCAGACGGCCTTTATTCAAACTAAAGCCTACATCAGATGATTTCTAAAATGAAGTACTGACGCAGTTTTTCGTACACATGGCTTTGTACGTTGATACAACCATTGGTTATGATGCGGTCGGCCACATGAGGGGAGACGATGCGTTCCATGCGTCTTTCTTGTGGCTTGAGCGTCCATACCCTATGTAACGCAAACAGAAAGTCATTTTCTTCTTTGAAGCCGATAACTTCGCCACCGTAACCCGGTTTGCTGGTCATCATCGGCGTCATATTGAATTTGCCTTTCGGCGTGGTCTTGCCAATCAGTACCGGATGGCACTGACCGTCATCGGCAAAGCAAAGCTCCGCCTTAGCTGTATTGACCACAACTTTTTTGCGTTGGATATAGTCGCTGACAGCATCGGCAGCGGCCAAAGAATTCAGGCCTGCTGCCAAGGCTATACCCAATAGGATCCGTTTCAAATTTGTCCTTATTGACGGATGCGTTCAGGAGCTTCTTTAATGATCTCGCGGATGATCACTTGAGGCTCTTGTTTAGGTTTAGGTGTAGGTGCTGGAGGAGGACATACGGCATCTTTAGGGAATACTGGATTCCAGAAGAAGCTGCGTGCAAATTTGTCTTTGTCGAAGATCACTTTGTATTGGCAAGTAGTGATGCCTTCAACGCCGGAAGTGTTTTCAGGGTCAACGCCTACGCCCGGGGTGTAGAAGTGGAACAGATAGTCCCATTCACGCACGCCAACCATGCCTTCGTCGTAGTGAGGACGGCCGAGGATTTTGTAGATGTCGTCTTTGGTCAAGCCGGGACGCATTTGATCCAGCTCGTCAAAAGTCGGGAATGTACCGCGGCCTTTGCTGAAGGTCAGGGAGTAAGGTTTAGGGAAGCGTGGCTCGTCTGTAGTGCCTTCAGGAGTGATTTTGCTCTTAGTAGCACAGGCGGCCAGCAGGCCGGTAGCCAGCAGGACGAAGCCCACTTTTGCGATTTTTTTCATTTGATAATCCTTTTATTGATTTTACCGGCCGAACTTTTCAGACGGCCTGTTAGTGCCGGCGGCGAGTTTGCCGGTTGACCCAAATAATGTTGTGCTTCTTAAAGATGTCCCCGACGGTTTGACAAACAGAACATCGGCACATTCCGGCAGGGCATTACACCTCATCTCCGTTGTATCCGCCTGAATCGGCAGAACCGTTCAGACGGCCTGACTGACATTTATTGTCACTTTGTAACAATTTCACTGCGAGTAAGGCTTGGGGTTTAGAGATGTCCGGTTTTCGATAAATCAGGTTGTATTGCGTAATACCTTGTTATCTTTGTGCTTTAGTTCTTTTTGGCATTTGCCGGAGATTAGGTACTTAATCTTTCGGGTGTTATTCCTGCAAATTGTATGTCAGTTTTCCTTTATACGCATAATCTGTGTATGCCAGAATGTTGGCTTTATACAATATTCATACTAACGAACCAGAAACGGATTGTACCTTTTCTCATGCCCAATACTGGTCATGCGGCCGTGTCCGGCTATAACTTGCGTGGTTTCGGGCAGAGTTAATAGTTTAGCGCAGATATTGTTTATGAGGTCATCATGATTGCCGCGCGGAAAATCTGTGCGACCAACGGTCTCATAAAATAAAACATCGCCTGCGACCAAAAGACCGTTTTCGGCGTTATAGAAAACGACTTGGCCGGGAGTGTGGCCGGGAATGTGGAGGACTTGGAAGCTGTGGTTGCCGACCTTGAGCGATTCTCCTTCTTCCAACCAGCGTGTCGGCGTGAATGACGGAGAAACGGGGAAGCCGTATTGCGCCGTCGTTTGCGGAAGGGCTTGGAGCAGGAATTCGTCGTCTTTGTGCGGGCCGAGAACGGGTATATCGCAGGTTTTCAAAAGTTCAACTACGCCGCCTGCGTGGTCAAGATGGCCGTGGGTCAGCCAAATGGCGGTCAGCTTGAGGCCTTTGTTTTGGACTTGTTGCAATAAATAGGGTACATCGCCGCCGACATCGGTCAAAACGGCTTCTTTGGTTTCATCGTCCCAAATCAGCGTGCAGTTTTGACGGAAGGGGGTAACGGCGTTGATTTCAAATTGGAGTGCCATGGGTGTTCCTAGGAAAGGCTTGTTTAATGTTGTTTACGTTTCAGACGGCCTTTTGCACATGGGTGCATACTTTCGGCTACAATCGCAGCTTTTACGCAACAGAGGCCGTCTGAAAATGGAAAATACCTATTTTAACCTGTGGCAGACCATACGCAACGAAGCCGAGCAGTCGGCGGCGGAAGAACCTATGCTGGCCAGCTTCCTCCACATGACCGTGCTGCGGCACGACAGTTTGGAGCGGGTGCTGGCCTTCGACCTGTCGAGCAAGCTGGCAATCCGACCATGGATATGCGCACGCTGTACGAACTCTACCTGCACGCGCTGGAAAAAGAACCGTCCATCGGCGAGGCCGTCCGCGCCGACATCACCGCCTATTACGAACGTGACCCGGCCTGCGACCAATACTGCCTGCCGCTTTTGTATTTCAAAGGATACCACACCATTCAGGCGCACCGCATCAACCACTGCCTGTGGAAGGAAGTGCGCAAAACGCTGGCCTATTTCCTGCAAAACCGCGCTTCCGAAGTGTTCGGCGTCGATATCCATCCGGCCGCCCGTTTCGGGCAGGGGATTATGATTGACCACGGCACCGGCGTCGTCATCGGCGAAACCGCCGTTTTGGGCAACGACATTTCCATCCTTCACGGCGTAACCCTCGGCGGTTCGGGCAAAGAGGGCGGCGACCGCCACCCGAAAATCGGCGACGGCGTGATGATAGGCGCGAACGCCTCCGTGTTGGGCAACATCCGCGTGAACGAATGCGCGAAAATCGGCGCGGGCAGCGTGGTGGTGTCGGACGCACCCGCCTACAGCACCGTCGTCGGCGTGCCCGCCCGCGTGGTCGGCAACAAATCGCATGCCAAACCGGCGGAGGAAATGAATCAGAATTTTTATGAGGAAATCAATCAGGATTTCTATATCTGAACCTGTCCGTTCGGTAAGCGGTAAAACCTTGAGGCCGTCTGAAAACCACCCCTGTTTTTCAGACGGCCTCCCTGCCGCCCTTAACTTTTTAAAAGTTTTGTCTGATTTCTTAAAATTTTGAAAACACACAAAAAACCGCATACTAAACTGCTATAATAGCACCATTTGTGTAGCACCAACCAAGCTGCGGCGGACACCCGCCGCTTTTTATAACCTGAATTTTATAACCTAAAAAGGGAAAACATGACTATGCAAAAACCATTTTCCGCACACCGCCTTTTAACCCTCGCCGCGCTGCTGGCCGCCCTGCCTGCCGCCGCCGCGCCCAATAACATTACCGACCTCGGTACGTTGAAAAACGATAATTCGGGCTCGTCGAATGCAGTAGCCATCAGTGCCAACGGGCGCACCGTGGTCGGTAGCAGCGACGGCAACAGCCGTGCCGTCGTCTGGTCGGGCAGCAACTGGGGCACCAAAACCGTCCTCGGCACGCTGAAAGCAGACAATTCGGGGTGGGCGTCTGCGAGTGCCATCAGCGACGACGGCTCGGTAGTGGTAGGATCGGCGCAAGACGACAGGGAAGACTACTATAGTAGAAGCAGCGCCGTCGTTTGGTCGGGCAGCGGCTGGAGCACCAAAACCGACCTCAACTTGCCGCACAACAGCGAAATTACGCGGAGTTCGAGTGCGCATGGCGTCAGCGGCGACGGCTCGGTGGTAGTCGGATCGGCGTATCAGTGGTATATCCATAACGGCCCCATGCAAGCCACCGTTTGGTCGGGCAGCAACTGGGCGAGCGAAACCGGCCTCGGCACGCTAAGACGCGACAATTTGGGTGAGTCGGAAGCCATTGGCGTCAACGGCGACGGCTCGGTGGTGGTCGGATACTCTAAGAATGACATTAATGAACAGCGTGCCATTGTCTGGTCGGGCAGAAACTGGGGCACCAAAACCGACCTCGGTACATTGAAAGCCGACAACTCAGGAGGCTCGGGCGCGTCCGCCATCAACCGCGACGGCTCAGTGGTGGTCGGAACGGCGGACGACGACAATGGCTTCTTCTACGCCACCGTCTGGTCGGGCAGCGGTTGGGGCACCAAAACCAAACTCGACACGCCGGAAGATTTTGGCTCGAGAGCATCGAGCGTCAGTGCCGACGGCTCGGTGATCGGCGGATCTACAATCAACGTTTCTGGCAGCCCCCGTGCTACTATCTGGTCGGGCAGCAACTGGGGCACTAGAACCGATCTCGGCACGCTGAGAACCGACAATTCGGGTAGTTCGGAAGTGCACGGCCTTAGCGCCGACGGCAATTTTGCGGTCGGACAGGCAGAGGCAGAAAACGACGATGATTATGTAACTCGCGCCGTCGTTTGGAACCTGCGCAGCCTCAACATCCGCCCCACGGATACCGCCAACACCCGCGCCTCCCTGTCGCTGCTTTCCGCCGACACCGCCGCCATGCTGGCGCAACGCGCCCGCGCGGCTGAAAACCTGCTGGGCGGCTGCCGCGCCGACGGCGGCAAATTCTGCTACAGCGCCGGATACCGCCGCGACATAGGACACGGCGCAAGCTCGCGCGGCGCAGACTTCGCCTTCGGCTACGGCTTCACCGACAACTTCGATGCCGCCGTCTCCCTGGCGGTTCCCGCCCGTGCCGAAGAAAACGGCAGCCACCGCCTGAAATCCGGCGTCGGCATCGGCCTGTCCGCACGCCTCCATAACGGCGCGGGCTGGTATGCCGTCCCCGCCGCCGCCTTCGAAACGGACAAAACCCGTATCCGCCGTCCCCACCTGAATGGTACGGAAAGCCCCGAGAACACCGTCCGCACCAAAGGCCGCGCATACAGCCTGACGGCCGGCCGCGACTACGGCACGTCCGGTGAAAAAACCTTAGGCTGGTACGCCGCGCTGCGCCGCACCGAAGCCGAACGCCCGTCTTATAGCGAAGATGCGGGCCTGTCCTTCCCGTTTGCCTACGGCGCGGCCAAGCTGAAGGAAACCTCATTGGCGGCAGGCATAAAAGGCCGCCTGCCCCTGACCGGCAAGCTGGCATGGTACGGCAATGCGGAAGTTGCACAGCGCGTGGGCGGCGGCAAAGCCCGCTTCACCGCGTCCGCCCCATTCTTCGGCGCATTTGAGGAAGTGCGCGAAACCACGCGCACCCGTCCGTCCGTACAGACCGGCGTAGACTACGCCTTCAGCCCCTCCGCCGTGCTGTCGCTGGGCGGCTATGTTGGCCGCAACGCCTTCTCCGGCACCGACAAAGGCATGTTCCTGAAGCTGAACGGCAAGTTCTAACCGTTGTAAGGCAATAAAAAAGGCCGTCTGAAACTCAAAACGGGTTTCAGACGGCCTTTTGTTTGCCTGAAAACCGCAGTATTTCGTTTGCAAGAAATATGCGGCCATCGGGATAGCGGACAACGGCAAATATAGTGGATTAAATTTAAATCAGGACAAGGCGATGAAGCCGCAGACAGTACAAATAGTACGGCAAGGTGAGGCAACGCCGTACTGGTTTAAATTTAATCCACTATAACTTGGACGCCGTCTGAAATCCGGCTCTGACAAGCAGTGGGACGGCATCCCTGAACCGAAAACTTTCCAACCGTACCCAATACGATACCGTCAGACGGCCTGCCGTACGAAACACTGTAAAAAACGTTTCATACCCATCCACTGGGGCGCGTACCCGATGGCCTTGCACGCTTGGAACAAACCCCTGTTGCAAAGCCTCCCGCTGGCGCGCAGCCTGGGCGTGAATCCGCTGACCCCGCTGATGGGGCAGGTATTCGATGCCGACACCGCCACGCAAGATTGGTTTGCCGAACCCGACAACGAATAAAGCCAATCCCGCCAGGCCGTCTGAAAACCACCCCTGCTTTTCAGACGGCCTCCCTGCCGCCCTTAACTTTTTAAAAGTTTCGTCTGATTTCTTAAAATTTTGAAAACACACAAAACCCGCATACCAAACTGCTATAATCGTGTCGATTTTATAGCACCAACCAAGCTGCGGCGGACACCCGCCATTTTTTTATAACCTGAATTTTTTAACCTAAAAAAGGGAAAACATAACTATGCAAAAACCATCTCCCTCACACCGCCTTTTAACCCTGGCCGCGCTGCTGGCCGCGCTGCCCGCCGCCGCCGCGCCGGACAATATTACCGCCCTCGGCATGCTGAACGCCGGCAATTCGGGTTACTCAATGGCAAGCGCCGTCAGTGCCAACGGGCGCACCGTGGTCGGTGAGTCGGATAACGACGACGGCTACCGTCGTGCCGTCGTCTGGTCGGGCAGCGGCTGGGGCAGCAAAACCGATCTCGGCACGCACCGCACCGACAATTCGGGCAACTCGTCTGCACTAGACGTCAGTACCGACAGCTCGGTGGTGGTTGGGGAGGCGGACGGCGACACCTTCTCACAACACGCCACTGTCTGGTCGGGCAGCGGCTGGAGTAGCAAAACCGACCTCGGTACGCTGAGCAGCGGCAATGCGCACCACTCGTCTGCAAGCGCCGTCAGCGGCGACGGCTCGGTAGTGGCCGGATGGGCGCACAACGACAACTATGAGCAACACGCCATCGTCTGGTCGGGCAGCGGCTGGCAGACCAAAACCGACCTCGGTACGCTGAGCAGCGGCAATGCGGGCAACTCGGTTGCATATGCCGTCAGCCGCGACGGCTCGGTGGTGGTCGGATCAGCGCATGATGACAACTCTACCTCCCGCGCCACCGTCTGGTCGGGCAGCGGCTGGGGTAGCAAAACCGACCTCGGTACGCTGAGAACCAATAATTCGGGTTATTCGAATGCAATAGCCGTCAGCTCCGACGGCTTGGTAGTGGCCGGAGCTGCGCAAGACAATAACGGCGAAAGCCACGCCACCGTCTGGTCGGGCAGCGGCTGGCAGACTAAAACCGACCTCGGCACGCTGAAAACCAATAATTCGGGTACTTCGGTTGCACAAGCCGCCAGCTCCGACGGTTCGGTGGTGGGCGGATTTGCGGACAACGATAACGGCGATACCCGCGCCACCGTCTGGTCGGGCAGCGGCTGGCAGACCAAAACCGATCTCGGCACGCTGAAAACCGACAATTCGGGATTTTCTCAGTTATACGGCTTCAGTGCCGACGGTAACATTGCGGTCGGCGGTTCGGACAACGACAACGGCGACTTCCGCGCCGTCGTCTGGAACCTGCGCGGCGGCCGCGCGGTCGATACCGCCAACACCCGCGCCTCCCTGTCGCTGCTGTCCGCCGACACCGCCGCCATGCTCGCACAGCGCGCCCGCGCGGCGGAAACCTTGCTGGCAGGCTGCCGTGCCGACGGCGGAAAATTCTGTTACAGCGCAGGCTATACCCACGATGTCGGCCATGGCGCACGCTCACGCGGTGCGGGCTTCGCCTTAAGCTACGGCATCTCCGACAACTTCGATGCCGCCGTCTCCCTGGCGGTTCCCGCTCGTGCCGAAGAAAACGGCAGCCACCGCCTGAAATCCGGCGTCGGCATCGGCCTGTCCGCACGCCTCCATAACGGCGCGGGCTGGTATGCCGTCCCCGCCGCCGCCTTCGAAACGGACAAAACCCGTATCCGCCGTCCCCACCTGAATGGTACGGAAAGCCCCGAGAACACCGTCCGCACCAAAGGCCGCGCATACAGCCTGACGGCCGGCCGCGACTACGGCACGTCCGGTGAAAAAACCTTAGGCTGGTACGCCGCGCTGCGCCGCACCGAAGCCGAACGCCCGTCTTATAGCGAAGATGCGGGCCTGTCCTTCCCGTTTGCCTACGGCGCGGCCAAGCTGAAGGAAACCTCATTGGCGGCAGGCATAAAAGGCCGCCTGCCCCTGACCGGCAAGCTGGCATGGTACGGCAATGCGGAAGTTGCACAGCGCGTGGGCGGCGGCAAAGCCCGCTTCACCGCGTCCGCCCCATTCTTCGGCGCATTTGAGGAAGTGCGCGAAACCACGCGCACCCGTCCGTCCGTACAGACCGGCGTAGACTACGCCTTCAGCCCCTCCGCCGTGCTGTCGCTGGGCGGCTATGTTGGCCGCAACGCCTTCTCCGGCACCGACAAAGGCATGTTCCTGAAGCTGAACGGCAAGTTCTAACCGTTGTAAGCCGATAAGTAAGGCCGTCTGAAACCCGAAAACGGGTTGAACTGCACCCCAAAAGTTGGACATCCCCTCCAACTCACAAGGTGCAGTTTTTTTATGAGCAAATATACATTACACTTCAAATACCAAGCCGTACTCCACTACCTGCACATACGCAGCCAACAGCGTACCGCAGATCATTACGGCATCTCCCGAACCCACCTGCGACGATGGATACGCGCCTATCAAGAAGGCGGTATCGGCGCACTCGAACATCCCCAATCCAAAACCATGACCGACCACCGCAAAAACCCCTTCATCGCCGACAAACCCGACAACGAAAAAACACAGGCGGAGCTTATTGAAGAACTGTGCTATATGCGCGCAAAGGTTGCCTACCTAAAGGAGTTAAAAGCCCTCAGCCAAAAGCAGACCGAAAAGGACAAAGCCAAACCGTCCAAACACTGAGGGCGCAACACCCGCTCAAATACCTGCTGCACATCGCAAACCTGCCCAAAAGCAGCTTTTACTACCACCACCAAGACCGACCCGACCCCGATGCAGCCGACAAAGCCCTTATCGCCGAAATCTACGAACGGCATAAAGGACGCTACGGGCAAAGGCGCATTGCCGCAGCATTGGATTGGAATCGCAAAAAAGTGGCGCGGTTGATGAAGCAGCTAGGACTGAAAGCTCTTATACGGGCGAAAAAAGCCTACCGCCATCCCGCCATGGGCGAAATATCGGAACACCTCCTCAAACGCCGGTTCAAAGCCCGAAAGCCCAACGAAAAATGGCTGACCGACGTTACCGAACTCAAAGGGAAGGACGGCAAACTGTACCTCTCGCCAATCTTGGACTTGTTCAACCGAGAAATCGTCGCCTACGCCATGAGCCGCAATGCTAACAGCGAAATGGTGAAGGAAATGCTCGAAAAAGCCGCACCCCGTCTGACTGATAAGGGAACGATGCTGCATTCCGACCAGGGTGTGCTGTACCGTACGGCGGGGTATAGGGAATTGCTTGCCCAACATTCCATGGTTCAAAGCATGTCGCGTAAGGCGAATTGTTGGGACAATGCGCCGATGGAGAGTTTCTTTGCGGTGTTGAAGACGGAGTGTTTCTATAACGCAGGAGAATTGACGGTGGACGAATTGATGAAACAGATAGATGACTATATGGATTACTACAACCGGGAGCGTTGCAGTTTGAAATTGAAAAAGCTGAGTCCTGTCGCATACAGAACCCAGCTTACACAGAGCGCCTGAATAGGCTTTTATGAGTGTCCAAGATTTGGGGGCCAGTTCATTTTTTGCTATTATGTATATATAATAAAAAGCAAGTCTGGAAAAATGTCTTATGAATAATGTAATGCGGATCATGATACCGATTTTTGCGGCTTCTTTCATCTCTGCGGCGTTTGGTGCAGATTTGTTGTTGGCGCAGGAATATAAAAATCAAGATATTGCCGGTTGGGCCATGAGTGAAAAGTTGGATGGTGTACGCGCGTATTGGGACGGCAGGCAGCTGGTCAGTCGTCAGGGTTATGCGTTTACACCGCCCAAAGGTTTTACAGCAGGTTTTCCGCCGTTTCCGATGGATGGCGAGTTGTACAGCGGACGAGGGCGGTTTGAGCAAATTTCCGCGACGGTGCGTTCTGCCTCGGGAAATTGGGACGGCATCCGTTTGCATGTTTTTGATGTGCCGCAGGCGCAGGGTAATCTGTATCAGCGGCTGGAAACGGCTTCGAAATGGCTGAAATCACACCCGTCGGCACGGTTTACGGTCATTCCGCAAGTCAAGGTGCGCGACAAACAGCATGCTTTGGATTTTTTGAAACAAGTCGAAGCGTTGGGTGGGGAAGGGGTGATGCTGCGTCAACCTGAAGCCCGTTATGCAAGCGGTAGAAATGGGCAGCTGTTGAAGCTGAAAAGTGAATATGATGATGAATGTACGGTAACGCGTCATTATGAGGGCAAAGGGCGCAATGTCGGGCGTTTGGGTGCGGTAGGATGCAAAAACCAATATGGCGAGTTTCGTATCGGCAGCGGTTTTAAGGATAAAGACCGCGACCATCCGCCGAAAATCGGTGCACTGATTACTTACCGTTATCGTGGTTTTACGCAAAAGGGAACGCCGAAATTTGCAACATTTGTCAGGGTGCGCTCGGATCGATAAAACAAATGAAAGGCCGTCTGAAAATAGGTTTCAGACGGCCTTTAATATAGATGTTGCATAGCCTTTAGGGCTAATCTACGTCAGCCCCTAGCCTTTTATAAGGTTTCCAATACATCAGGCAATTCGGCCAAGCTGTTGAGTATGGCGACATGGGGCATGGAGGAAAGCTGTTGGGCAGTATGTGCGCCGGTGGCAACTGCGATGGCGCGGATTTTGGCATTGGCGGCCATTTCTAGGTCGTGGGTGGTGTCGCCGACGACGACGGCCTCTTCCGGTTCAACACCCAGTCGGTCGCAGAGGGCAAGTACCATGTCGGGCGCGGGTTTGGACGGATATTCGCTAGCGCAGGCAGTTTCCAGCCAAAAGGCTTGGGTGTCGGTTTGTGCAATGGCTTTGTCCAAGCCGCTTCGGCCTTTGCCGGTGGCGATGGCAAGCCAATAACCTTGTTGTTGCAAGCGTTGCAGGCAGGACAGGGCTTCGGGGAACAGGGTCATATTGTGATTGTTGGGATTGAGGTAGTGCGCGGCATAGGTCTCAATCAGTGTTTCCTGAACGTGTTCGCTGACGTTGTGGGCAAGGCGGCGGATGATGCCGGAGAGGCTGTATCCGATGAGCGGACGGATTTGGTCGGCTTCGGGAACGGGCAGGCCGCAATCGGCAAAGCTTTGTTGAAAGGTGTGGATGATGGGGTTGGTGGTGTCGGCAAGCGTGCCGTCCCAGTCGAAAATAATGAGTTTGGGTTTCATGGGTTTTCCTTTCAGACGGCCTTTTCCTGATTTTCCAACATTACAATGAATTGCGCCAATTCTTGCGGCAGGGGGGCTTTCAGGATCAGTTTTTCGCCGGTCAGCGGATGGGCGAGGTGCAGCTCGGAAGCGTGCAGGAACATTCTTTTCAAACCGAGTTTCTGCAGGCGTTTGTTGGCCTGATAGTCGCCGTAGCGTTCGTCGCCGGCAATGGGACAGTCTTGCGATTGCAGGTGGACGCGGATTTGGTGGGTGCGGCCGGTTTTCAGGGTGGCTTCGACAAAGGTCAGGTCGGATAGGCCGACTTGGTGCAAAAGGCCGTCTGAAAAACGGTTTAACACACGGAAGATGGTGTGGGCGGATTGGCCGTCTTCGCTGACGCGCACCATTTTTTCGCCTTGTGCTCCGGTGTATTTGAACAGGGGGAGCTTGACGTGGAAGCGGTCGTTCGGCAGCTTTCCGACACCCAGCGCAAGATAGATTTTTTTCGGATGGTCGTTGCGGATGGCTTCGTGCAGTTTCACCAAGGCGCTGCGTTTTTTGGCAATCATCAAAAGGCCGCTGGTGTCTTTGTCGAGGCGGTGGACGAGTTCGAGATAACGCGCTTCGGGACGGGCGCGGCGGATTTGTTCGATGACGCCGAAGCTCACGCCGCTGCCGCCGTGGACGGCAACGCCGGAAGGTTTGTTGATGACCAAAAGCGCATCGTCTTCGTAAACGATGTCAAACTCGCGTGCAGGCGCGGCCTGGCTTTCAGACGGTCTTTGTTTTTCAGCGATGCGTATCGGCGGAATGCGGACGGTATCGCCTGCCTGAATGCGGTTGTCGGGTTTGCAGCGTTTTTTGTTCAGCCGCACTTCGCCGGCGCGGATAATGCGGTGGATATGGCTTTTCGGGACGCCTTTGAGGATTTTTATCAGATAGTTATCAAGGCGTTGGCCTTCCTCGTGTTCGGCAACGGCAATCAGGCTGACTGAATCTTTGCGTATTGCGTGCATTTTCTCTATAATCCCAAACGTCCGTTTCGGGAACAGAACCTGCCGTCGCAGGCCGTCTGAAACGGATTTATTGTTAAAACGAGATTTTATATTAAAAACGCACTCCGCAAAGCATTTCCTTGTGTTTGTTCAAAGCCGGCAAACGCAATCCCGTAATTAAGTTTGAATTGAACCTGCCGTCCGGCCGGGCGTAAGACGCAGTCCGCGCAGCACCGTCCGAAATTACCGGCGCTACGATAATAAGAAGATGTAGGCTGCCTTAATTTTGTCCGAAGCATCAGCATTCGGACGGCAGCGGAACCATCAACCTTTCCGCCGCATTGTTCTTTATTTCCTTCTTTATCCGAATCCGTCCGCACATGGCTTGAGCTCAAGCATGCAACCTTGCGGATTTCAAATCAAATACTGGTTACACGGGGATTTTCCCATCTTGCCTTTGAAGAGTGCCAACCGGGCAGACAGGCCGTCTGAAAAAGATATTCACAAATCAAACGGCCGCTGTTCACGAGGTGACTATGAAAAGAATGTTATTCAACGCAACGCAGGCCGAAGAGCTGCGCGTTGCCATTGTCGATGGCCAAAACCTTTTGGACTTGGACATCGAAACGCTGGGCAAAGAACAGCGTAAAGGCAATATCTACAAAGGTATCATTACCCGCATCGAGCCGTCGCTGGAAGCGTGTTTCGTCGATTACGGAACCGACCGCCACGGCTTTTTGCCGTTTAAGGAAGTATCGCGTTCGTATTTCCGCGATTACGAAGGCGGCAGGGCGCGTATTCAGGACGTGCTCAAAGAAGGCATGGAAGTTATCGTCCAAGTTGAAAAAGACGAACGCGGCAACAAAGGCGCGGCGCTGACCACTTTCATCAGCCTGGCCGGCCGCTATTTGGTATTGATGCCGAACAACCCGCGCGGCGGCGGCGTATCCCGCCGTATCGAAGGTGAAGAGCGTCAAGAGTTGAAAGCCGCCATGGCCGAACTCGACATTCCAAACGGCATGAGCATCATTGCCCGTACTGCCGGCATCGGCCGCAGCGCGGAAGAGTTGGAATGGGACTTGAACTACCTCAAGCAACTCTGGAAAGCCATCGAAGAAGCAGGCAAAGCACATCATGACCCTTACCTGCTCTTTATGGAAAGCTCGCTGCTGATTCGTGCGATTCGCGACTATTTCCGTCCCGATATCGGCGAGATTTTGGTGGACAATCAAGAAGTTCACGACCAAGTTGCCGAGTTCATGAGCTACGTCATGCCGAGCAATGTAGGCCGTCTGAAACTCTATCAAGACCACACGCCGCTGTTCTCCCGTTTCCAAATCGAACACCAAATCGAAAGCGCGTTCTCACGCAGCGTCAGCCTGCCTTCCGGCGGCGCTATTGTGATCGACCACACCGAAGCCCTGGTTTCCATCGACGTTAACTCTGCGCGTGCCACACGCGGCTCGGATATTGAAGACACCGCGTTCAAAACCAATATGGAAGCCGCTGAAGAAGTCGCCCGCCAAATGCGTTTGCGCGACTTGGGCGGTTTGGTCGTCATCGACTTCATCGACATGGAAAATCCGAAACACCAACGCGATGTTGAAAACGTTCTGCGCGATGCGCTCAAAAAAGACCGCGCCCGCGTGCAAATGGGCAAACTTTCGCGTTTCGGCCTTTTGGAATTGAGCCGTCAACGTTTGAAACCGGCTCTGGGCGAAAGCAGCCATGTTGCGTGTCCGCGCTGTGCCGGTACAGGCGTCATCCGCGGCATCGAATCCACCGCCCTGCACGTTTTGCGCATCATTCAAGAAGAAGCAATGAAAGACAACACCGGCGAAGTACACGCACAAGTGCCTGTCGATGTTGCTACCTTCCTGTTGAACGAAAAACGCGCCGAGCTGTTTGCGATGGAAGAGCGCTTGGATGTGAACGTCGTCCTGATTCCAAACATCCATTTGGAAAATCCGCACTACGAAATCAACCGTATCCGCATTGATGACGTAGAAGAAGACGGCGAACCGAGCTACAAACGCGTTGCCGAGCCGGAAGAAGACGAATCCGCCAAACCTTTCGGCAGCGAAAGAGCCAAAGCCGCCCGCCCCGAACCCGCCGTCAAAGGCGTGCGCCATACCCAGCCAGCACCGGTTGTAGCCGAGCAGAAGAACGGTTCATGGTGGGATAGCTTCAAAGCATGGCTCAAACGCATTTTCGGCGGCAATACCGCAGCCGAAACCGCGCCTGTTGCCGAAGTGGCAGAAAAACGCACTTCAAACGGCGACAACCGCAACGGCAATTCCGGCAACCGCCGCGCAAACAACCGCCGCCAAAACCCGCGCCGCAACAATAGGCACGACGGCAGCAAGGTAGAAGTGCGCGAAGTGAATGCCGAAGCTGTCGACAGCAAGTTTGAAGAAAACAAATCAAACGAAAGCCGCAACGATGAGCGTAAAGACAATCGTCGCAACCGCAACCGTAACAACCGCCGCGATGATCGCAACAACGAGCGCAACCGTGTTGAGGAAGTGGTTGAAGACGTAAACGTTCAAGAAGTAGCTGCACTGGTTGAGATGCCGTCTGAAAACCAAGCGGAACAAAACGGCAATAAACGCCGCCGCAACAACGGCCGTAACGAGCGCAACCGTCATCAATCTGCGGAAAACCGTGTTGAGGACGTGAACGTTCAAGCCGATGGCGAACAGGCGCAAGTTGAAGCGGACGACAACGCCCGCAGCGAAGAGGGTGTGAAAAACAACGGCCGTCAAGGACGCGACCGCAACAACCGTCAGCGCAACAACCGTAACGACCGCCGTTCCAACAGCAAAAAACGCAATATTCCGTCTTCGGCAAAAATCGAGCAATACCTGAACATTACCGATACCGCCGACAAAGTCCTCTTTGCCGTAGCGCATGTTTTGGGTTTGAACGAAACGGTCGAAGTTGCAAATGCGACATTGACTTCTGAAAGCGATCAAGCCGAGCCGCTGGTGATTGTGGTATCCGAGCCTGAAGTTACCAGCGCAGAGCCATTCGTATTTGCGATTGAAAGCGAAGACGATCCTGCCGTAGCGCAAACTGAAGGCGCTGATGCCGAACAAGCCCTGCTTGCTTCTGCAGTCAGCAACGTCAAAGAAGCCATTTCTGCAGTATTGTCTCCGAATGAAACGGCTACTGTTGCACCGGTTGAAGTACCAGCTGAAGCTGTTGCCACACAAACTGAAACCGTCGCTAAAGCAGCGCCTGTCGCAATCGTTGTGCCTGAGAGCTTGGGCGATTTGATCTTCGTTGAAACCGATCCGCAAGCCGTTGCCGCGTTTGCAGCGCAGCCACAACCTGAACCGGTTGCTAAAACACGCCGTTCGGATGTGCCTAAAGTAGAAGTGGAAGACGTAGCAGTCGAAATGATTTTGGTGGAAACACGCAAAGACTAAGATTGGTTTTCCATTAAAAGCCCGATGTTGAACGCATCGGGCTTTTTTATTGGCAAGGAGATGCGCTGCTCATTTGCTTTGTGTTTGCTGAGCGTTGTTGTTTCATGGTTAAAAAAGCAGGATAGCTTGCTGAGAAAGGGAAGGGCGTGATTCTTTCAATGGAAAAGGCTTAATGATAAATAGATTGATATGAGAAAAGGCCGTCTGAAATGGTTTCAGACGGCCTTGGTTTGTGTGTATGTTTAGGTATTGTGATTATTTTTTGTTCAGAGAGTCACGGATTTCGCGCAACAACAGAACTTCTTCGCTAGGCTCTGCTGGTGCTTCTTCAGCAGGAGCTTCGGCTTTTTTCACAGAGTTGATGGCTTTAACTACGCAGAAGATGGCAGCGGCGATAATCAGGAAGCTGATAACAGTGTTGATAAACAGACCGATGTTCAAAGTAACGGCACCGGCTGCTTGAGCGGCTGCCAGGCTGGCGTAACCAGCTTCAGGAGCAGCTTGTGCGCCGTCTTTCAGCGTAATGAACAGGTTGGAGAAATCAACGCCGCCGATCAGCAGACCGATAGGAGGCATGATTACATCGTCAACCAATGATTTGACGATGCCGCTGAATGCTGTACCGACAACCATACCGACTGCGAGGTCGATCACGTTGCCACGCATAATAAATTCTTTAAATTCTGAAGCGATTGACATAATTAATCTCCTGTATGTGTTTGAGTCAAAATCAGATGTGATTCAATAAATCGGCAGGCATATTAACGCTTTATCAGTTAAGAAAAATTCAATAATGTTAAATTTTGTATTTTACGCCAAAAATCTCCTGCTTCTATGCCTTCTGTATGAAAAACAGGCCGTCTGAAATTTTTCTGTTACTTTTTTACACCATTTTTTATCAGCGGCTAAGTATCAGATAATATGAATGTTATCTTTGGAATCAATGCTCTATCTTATCTTTTAAATGAGATTAAATGATAACGTTGTAATGTTAGTAACATAATGCGTCAAAGCATACGGTAATAATGTTTCCTACGTGTATTTGAATTTCAGACGGCCTTATCGGTTATGCAGTCATTCAAACCATAATGTAATGGCCATAAAAAACGCACTTTCATCATGAAAGTGCGTTTTGCGTGAAAACTGTTTAGTTCTCTTCGTCGTTCAGCGCGTTGATGCTGTAACCGCCATCAACGTAGGTAATCTCGCCGGTGATGCCGGAAGCAAGGTCGGACAGCAGGAAGGCGGCTGTGTTGCCGACTTCTTCGGTGGTCACGTTGCGGCCCAATGGGTTGTGGGAAGCGACGTGGCCCAAGAGTTTGCTGAAATCGGCGATGCCGGAAGCGGCCAGGGTTTTGATCGGGCCTGCGGAGATGCCGTTGCAGCGGATGCCTTCTTTGCCCAGGCAGGCGGCAGTGAAGCGGATGCCGGCTTCGAGGCTGGCTTTGGCCATGCCCATAACGTTGTAGTTAGGAATGGCACGAACAGCGCCCAAGTAGCTCAGGGCAATGATTGCGGCGTTGCGGCCCTGCATCATCGGACGGGCGGCTTTTGCCAGTGCAGGCAGGCTGTATGCGGAGATTTCGTGAGCGGTGTTGAACGCTTCGCGGCTGATGCTGTCGAGGAAGTCGCCGCTCAAAGCTTCTTTAGGGGCGAAGCCGATGGAATGAACCAAGCCGTCCAAGCCGTCCCAGTGTTTGCCCAAGTCAACGAAAACTTGGTTGATTTCGTCGTCGCTGGCAACGTCGCAGCGGAACACGAGTTCGGAGCCGAGTTCGGCCGCCATTTTACGGACGCGCTCTTCCAGTTTGTCGACAACATAAGTGAATGCCAATTCCGCGCCTTGTTCGCGGCAGGCTTTGGCGATGCCGTAAGCGATGGAACGCTCGGAGATCATGCCGGTAATCAGAATTTTTTTGCCTTGCAAAAAGCCCATTTTCTTATCCTTTAGCAGTGGTATTGCGGTTGCATTAAACGGCGCATTATAGCAAAAACCGCTGTTTCGGTATAGAAAACAACGGATAACCCTTTGTCTTGCCTCAAATAGAGATGAGGTTGTCTGCCGAGGCCGTCTGAAACCTGACGGAACGGCGGCAAAACGTTATACTTGATGGTGTTAATGACTGATGTTTCAGGAGTAAACCATGCCCGAGCAAAACCGCATTCTCTGCCGAGAACTCAGCCTGTTGGCGTTTAACCGCCGTGTACTGGCTCAGGCGCAGGATACGAAAGTTCCTTTGTTGGAACGTTTGCGTTTCCTGTGCATCGTGTCTTCCAATTTGGACGAATTTTTTGAAGTGCGCATGGCGTGGTTGAAACGCGAAAACAAATTGCGCCCGCATCAGCTGCTCGACAACGGCAAAACCGCGGCCGAAACCATCGAAGCGGTGGCGAAAGAGGCACAGGCCTTGATTCGCGAGCAGTACGACCTGTTTAACAAAGTATTGCAGCCTGCACTCAGCCGCGCCGGTATTCATTTCTATCGCCGCCACAAATGGACGGCCGCGCAGAAAAAATGGATCGAAAACTATTTTGACAACGAGCTGTTGCCCATTCTCACGCCCATCGGCCTTGATCCGTCACACCCGTTCCCGCGCCCGTTAAACAAATCGCTCAATTTTGCCGTCGAACTCGAAGGCACGGATGCGTTCGGCCGTCCGTCAGGAATGGCGATTGTACAGGCTCCGCGCATTTTGCCGCGTGTTGTCCCCATGCCGTCTGAAATTTGCGGCGGCGATGCAGGTTTTGTGTTCTTGTCTTCGATTTTGCACGCCCATGTCGGCAAACTCTTTCCCGGCATGAAGGTTAAAGACTGCCATCAGTTCCGTCTCACGCGTGATAGCGATTTGACGGTCGATGAAGAAGATTTGAAAAACCTGCGTGCCGCGATTCAAAACGAATTGCACGACCGCGAATACGGCGACGGCGTGCGCTTGGAAGTAGCGGACACTTGTCCGGCGCATATTCACGACTTCCTGCTTGCCCAGTTCAAGCTGACTTCTGCCGAGCTGTATCAGGTCAAGGGGCCGGTCAATTTGGTGCGCCTCAATGCCGTCCCCGATTTGGTGGACAGGCCGGATTTGAAGTTTCCGCCGCACAATGCAGGCCGTCTGAAAGCCTTGCGCAAAAACGGCTCCGTATTCAAGCTGGTCAAACAGTCGCCGATTTTGCTGCACCACCCGTATCAGTCTTTCGATCCGGTTGTCCAAATGATACGCGAGGCCGCTGCCGATCCGGATGTGTTGGCCGTTAAAATGACCATCTACCGCACCGGCAGCAATTCCGAGCTTGTGCGCGCATTGATGAAGGCCGCACTGGCGGGCAAGCAAGTTACCGTCGTTGTCGAACTGATGGCGCGTTTTGACGAAGCCAACAACGTCAACTGGGCGAAACAGCTGGAAGAGGCGGGCGCGCACGTCGTGTATGGCGTATTCGGCTACAAAGTCCACGCCAAAATGGCTTTGGTTATCCGTCGCGAAGACGGTGTGCTTAAGCGTTATGCCCACCTCGGTACCGGCAACTACCACCAAGGCACATCGCGCATCTACACCGACTTCGGCATTATCACCGCCGACGAACAAATCACTGCCGATGTGAACATTCTGTTTATGGAAATCACAGGTTTGGGCAAGCCGGGCCGTCTGAACAAGCTCTATCAAAGCCCGTTTACCCTGCACAAAATGGTCATCGACCGCATCAAGCAGGAAACCGAACACGCCAAGGCAGGCAAACCGGCGCGGATTACTTCCAAGATGAACTCCCTCATCGAGCCGAGCGTGATTGATGCGCTGTATCAGGCCAGTGCGGCAGGCGTGCAAATCGACCTGATTGTGCGCGGTATGTGTACTTTGCGCCCGGGTGTAAAAGGCTTGTCCGAAAACATCCGCGTCCGTTCCATCATCGGCCGCCAACTCGAACACTCGCGCGTGTATTGTTTCCATAACAACGGCGCAGACGATACCTTTATCTCCAGCGCCGACTGGATGGGTCGCAATTTCTTCCGCCGCATTGAGGTCGCCACGCCGATTACCACGCCCGAACTCAAAGAACGTGTGATCCGCGAAGGTTTGGAAATGGCCTTGGAAGACAATACCCAGGCTTGGCTGATGCAGCCTGACGGCAGCTACGTTCGCATCCAGCCGCAAGACGGCGAGCCTGCGTTTGGTTTGCAGGAAGGTTTGTGGAAAATATACGGACGTTAAGTTGAATAATGTCTCAGGCCGTCTGAAATGCAGGTTTCAGACGGCCTTTTTTGATTTTGCCGTTATAATTCCGTTTCCCAATCTTTCAGACGGCCTTTTCCTATGAAATCTTACCCCGATTCCTATCTCCATTTTGAAAACCTCGAATCTTCCGAAACGCAAGAGTTTGCCGCTGCGGCGCATGCCGAAACGCGCGCCCGTTTTTTAGAAAATGACAAGGCGCGCGCGCTGTCGGATGGGATTTTGGCGCAGATGCAGGACACGCGGCAGATTCCGTTTTGTCAGGAACACCGCGCGCGGATGTACCATTTCCATCAGGACGCGGAGTATCCGAAGGGCGTGTACCGCGTGTGTACCGCGGCGACCTACCGTTCGGGCTATCCCGAGTGGAAAATCCTGTTTTCAGTGGCGGATTTCGACGAATTGCTCGGCGACGATGTGTATTTGGGCGGCGTGTCGCACTTGGTGGAAAAGCCCAACCGCGCGTTGTTAACACTGAGCAAATCGGGCGGCGATACGGCGTACACACTGGAAGTGGATTTGGAAGCAGGGGAGTTGGTAGAAGGCGGTTTTCACTTTCCGGCAGGCAAAAACCATGTGTCGTGGCGCGATGAAAACAGCGTTTGGGTGTGTCCGGCTTGGGACGAACGCCAGTTGACCGAATCGGGCTATCCGCGCGAAGTGTGGCTGGTGGAGCGCGGCAAGAGTTTCGAGGAAAGCCTGCCGGTGTATCAAATTGCCGAAGATGGCATGATGGTGAACGCGTGGCGTTATCTCGATCCGCAGGGTTCGCCGATTGATTTGATTGAAGCGTCTGACGGTTTTTACACCAAAACCTATTTGCAGGTCTCAGCCGAAGGCGAAGCGAAACCGTTAAACCTGCCCAACGATTGCGATGTAGTCGGCTATCTGGCCGGACATCTTTTACTGACGTTGCGCAAAGACTGGAACCGCGCGAACCAAAGCTATCCGAGCGGCGCATTGGTGGCGGTGAAGCTGAATCGGGGCGAACTCGGGGCGGCACAGCTTTTGTTTGCGCCCGATGAAACGCAGGCATTGGAAAGCGTGGAAACGACCAAGCGTTTTGTGGTGGCGAGCCTGCTGGAGAACGTACAAGGCCGTCTGAAAGCATGGCGCTTTACCGACGGCAAATGGCAGGAAGTCGAACTGCCGCGCCTGCCTTCGGGTGCATTGGAAATGACCGACCAGCCGTGGGGCGGCGATGTGGTTTACCTTGCCGCCAGCGATTTCACCACGCCGCTGACGCTGTTTGCGCTGGATTTGAACGTGATGGAACTGACCGTCATGCGCCGCCAGCCGCAGCAGTTTGATTCAGACGGCATCGAAGTGCGGCAGTTTTGGGCGGTTTCGTCCGACGGCGAACGCATCCCTTATTTCCATGTCGGCAAAAACGCTGTGCCCGACACGCCGACGCTGGTCTATGCCTACGGCGGTTTCGGCGTGCCCGAGCTGCCGCATTATCTGGGCAGCATTGGCAAATATTGGCTGGAAGAGGGCAATGCCTTTGTATTGGCGAACATCCGCGGCGGCGGCGAATTCGGCCCGCGTTGGCATCAGGCGGCGCAGGGAATCAGCAAACATAAAAGCGTTGATGATTTGCTTGCCGTCGCGCGCGATTTGTCCGAACGCGGCATGAGTTCGCCCAAACACATCGGTTTGCAGGGCGGCAGCAACGGCGGCCTGATTACCGCCGCCGCCTTCGTGTGCGAGCCGCAAAGCATAGGCGCGCTGGTGTGCGAAGTGCCGCTGACCGACATGATCCGTTATCCGCTGCTGTCCGCCGGTTCAAGCTGGACGGACGAATACGGCAATCCGCAAAAATACGAAGTCTGCAAACGCTGGCTGGGCGAATTGTCGCCGTATCACAATCTTTCAGACGGCATCAATTATCCGCCAGCGCTCATTACCACCAGCCTCAGCGACGACCGCGTCCATCCCGCCCACGCGCTCAAGTTCTACGCCAAACTGCGAGAAACCTCACCGCAATCTTGGCTCTACTCGCCTGACGGCGGCGGCCATACCGGCAACGGCACGCAACGCGAAGCCGCCGACGAACTCGCCTGCGTCTTGCTGTTTTTGAAAGAATTTTTGGGGTAGAAGCAAACAGCAGGACTGACCGTTTTGTAAATTTGAGAAACCAAATACTCTTGTTTCGGCAAGTGAAAAGAAGGCCGTCTGAAAAACGAATATTAAAGTTTTTCAGACGGCCTTCTTTTCTTTTAACTTTCAACATATCCCGATAAAATGGACACTTTGTAAGTGATCATTGATGGAAGACGCAATTATGGCAACCGAACCGAAAAATTATACACGATTTAGAAAATAATTTCAAACAAAACAATATATTAAAACTCAAACAACTCTTTCCCGAAGTCTTTTGCGAAGGCCAAATCGACTTTGAAAAGCTCAAACTCGTCCTCGGAGCAGAAAACCTTGTCGGTGCGGGCGAACGTTATCAACTGGATTGGGCGGGTAAAACCGCTGCCTATCTCAACCTGCAAAGTCCCACTTTCCGCACCCTCGTTCCCTGCAAAGAAGAATCCGCAGATTTCGACGGCACGCAAAATGTGTTTATCGAGGCTGAAAATCTCGAAGCCTTGAAAATCCTGCAAAAAGCCTATGCCGGCAGCGTGAAGATGATTTACATCGACCCGCCCTACAATACCGGCAGCGATTCCTTTATTTATCCCGACAAATTCTCCGAAAGCCGCGAAGAATACGCCCGCCGCGTGGGCGATACCGACGACGCGGGCTACCTGAAACGCGACGGCGTATTCCAAGGCGCGTGGCGCAAAAACGGCAAAGACAGCGGCCATTACCACAGCAACTGGCTCTCCATGATGCTGCCGCGCCTGCATCTGGCGAAAACCCTGCTGCGCGAAGACGGCGTGATTTTTATCAGCATTGACGACAACGAACAGGCGCAGTTGAAACTGCTGTGCGATGAAGTGTTTGGGGCGGAGAATTTTGTAGAACAAATCATTTGGGAAAAGAAATTCAGCCCCCAAAATGATGCAAAATATTTTTCAGAAAATCATGACTACTTGATTTGTTATGCAAAAAATATTACTGAACTAGAAATCAAACTGTTACCGCGTACAGAAGAAATAAATGCTCGTTATAAAAATATTGATAATGACCCACGTGGTGCTTGGACTTCGGGAGATTTATTGCGTAAAGATGTGCAACAAAGCGGAATTTATACAATTACAACGCCAAACGGTACACAATACAATCCACCTAGCGGTAGAAGCTGGCGTGTTTCTCAAACTAAATTTATCGAAATGGTTGCCGATAATCGGATTTGGTTTGGTGAAGATGGTGGAAATGTTCCACGCATTAAACGGTTTTTAAGTGAAGTGCAAGATGGTACGAAAGCCATTTCAATTTGGAAATTTAATGAAGTTGGACACAATCAAGAAGCAAGTCAGGAATTGCGTAAATTATTTGATGGTGATAGTTATTTTGATACACCAAAGCCAATTCGTTTGATTGTACAAACATTGCGATTAACCACAAATTCAGACGACCTTATCCTAGACTTCTTCTCTGGCAGCGGCACTACCGCCCATGCCGTGATGCAACTTAACGCCGAAGACGGCGGCAACCGCCGTTTTATCTGCGTCCAGCTTCCCGAAGAAACCGACGAAAAATCCGAAGCACGCAAGGCGGGTTTCGACACGATTGCCGAAATCGCCAAAGAACGCATCCGCCGCGCGGGTAGGCAGATTTCAGACGGCCTTCAAGACGGATCGGAAATAGATACGGGTTTTAAAGTCTTCAAACTTGCCGAAAGCGGTTTCAAACAATGGCGGCAGCCCGCCGACACCGATGCCGAAAGCCTGCAAGGCGAATTGTCGTTGAATATCGATTCCGTGCTGTCTGAAACGTCGTCTGAAAACCTGCTCTACGAATTGATGCTGCGTATGGGCTTGAAGCTGACCTGCAAGGTTTCGTTTTCAGACGGCGTATATTTCGTGGAAGACGAGGATACGGGCGGGCTGTACGCCTTCCTGCTGGAACGCGTGGATCAGGGTTTGATTGATGCCGTGCTGGCGAAGCACCCCGTCAAGGTGGCGGCCTTGGACAGGCTGTTCGAGGGCGACGACGCGCTTAAAAGCAATACCGTATTGCAGATGAAAGATGCGGGCGTGATGTTCGAGTGTGTGTAGGGAGAAAACGATGGAACTGAAATTTGAAGAACTGCCCTATCAGCTTGATGCGGTAAATGCCGTTGCGAACCTTTTTGCAGGGCAACCGAACCATGCCCGGACATTCGATTTGACCAGTCAGGGGACGGGGCGGTTTGTCGGCAATGGCTTGGATTTGGATTGGGAAACGCTAGGCCGGAATCTGAATGCGGTGCAAAAGCAAAACGGACAGTCTGAAACGAAAATCGGAGCGCACGGGCTGAATTTTTCCCTGGAAATGGAGACGGGTACGGGCAAAACCTATGTCTATCTGCGCACGGTTTACGAATTAAACCGCCGCTACGGCTGGAAGAAATTTGTGATTGTCGTACCGGGTGTGCCGATACGCGAAGGCGTGTTGAAAAGCCTGGAAATTACGAAGGCGCATTTTGACGGGGTTTTCGACAGGCCCGTGATGCGTTATGCGGAATATTCAAGCACGCGGCTGTCGGATTTGCGCGCTTTTGCGGTAAACGACCACATCGAGATTTTGGTGATCAACATCCAGTCGTTTGAAAAAGATGGAAACGTTATCAATAAGGTAAACGAAAGCGGGGAAGCACCGATAAAGTTTGTTCAGGAAACGTGTCCTATCGTTATTATCGACGAACCGCAGAATATGGAAACGGAAGGTCGTCTGAATGCCTTGGAATCGCTCAATCCGCTCTTTACCCTGCGCTATTCGGCAACGCATAAAAACCCTTACCACAAGGTGTACAGCCTGAATCCCGTGCAGGCATACAATTTGAAGCTGGTAAAGCAAATCGAAGTCTTGCCGGTATTGGCGGAAAACGATGTGAACGGTGCATTTGCGGAGCTGCTGGAAGTGAAACAGGCGGCCAAAGGTCGTCTGAAAGCCGATTTGAACCTTCATTATCAGGATAAAAAGGAAACCAAGAAGAAAAAGGTGTCCGTCAAATCGGGAGACGATTTGTTTGAAAAATCGGGCGGCAACGAAGCCTACCGCCACGGTTTTATCATTGACGGCATGGATTTCGAGAATCAGGAATTGGCGTTCTCAAGCGGTAAAACCATTACGCGTGGCGGAGACGGCGATGCGGTGCGCGATGAAATCATGAAAAACCAGATCCGCGAAACGATAAGGGAGCATTTGGCGAAAGAGAAACGGCTGAATCCGCTGGGGATTAAGGTGTTGTCGCTGTTCTTCATCGACCGCGTAGAGAATTACCGTGCGGCAGACGGAACAGCAGGCAAGTTTGCCCTTTGGTTTGAAGAAATCTATCGAGAGCTTGCAGGCAATACCGATATGGCAGGCGTACACGACGGCTATTTCTCGCAAGACAAGAAAGGCCGTCTGAAAAACACCGACGGTACAACGCAGGCAGACAACGATACCTACCGCCTCATTATGCGCGACAAGGAAACCCTGCTTTCCTTCGGCAGCCCGCTGCGCTTTATCTTTTCCCATTCCGCGCTGAAAGAAGGCTGGGACAACCCCAATGTATTCCAAATCTGCACGCTCAACGAAACCCGCTCACCGCTGAAAAAGCGGCAGGAAATCGGGCGCGGGCTGCGTATAGCCGTCAATCAGGAAGGGCGGCGCGTGCGCGATGAAAAAGTGAATGTGCTAACCGTGGTTCCGAACGAAAGCTACGAATCGTTTGCTGCCAACCTGCAAAAGGAATACGAAGACGAATGCGGCATTACCTTCGCCGCCGAAAACATCAAGGACGGCAACAAAAAGAAAAAACAGCTATTCCGCAAAGATTTCCCGCTCGACCCCGAATTTCAGGCAATTTGGGACAGGTTGAAATACAAAACGCGCTACCGCGTGCACTTCGATACGGAAGAACTCATCAAACAGGCTTCGGCGGCAGTGGCAGGCCTGCCTGAAATCCAAAAGCCGAAAATCCGCATCCGCAAGGCGCAATTAAAACAATCCCAAACCTACGGTATCGAAACAGTCGAAATTGCCAGCCGCAGCCGCGACATGGACGTTCAATGGGAAATCCCGGACATACTCGGCGAGATCCAAAGAAAAACAGGGCTGACGCGGCGCACAGTGTACGAAATCATTACACAGTCAGGCCGTCTGAAAGATGTAGCTGGTAATCCGCAACGCTTCATCGACCTTGCCGCCGAAGCGGTAAACCGCAGCTTGTACGCGTTGATGGCGGCAGGAATCGAGTATGAGCAAACCGGAGAAGTGTACGACCAAAAGCTGTTGGCAGACATGGAGCGTGAAGGCATCGAGTTTTATGAAAACAGCTTTACGTTCAAAGTCGGAAAACCGCAAAAAACCATTTGCGAAAACTATATCCCTTTGGATTCCGGCACGGAACAAGCCTTTGCTCAAAATTGCGAGGATTATGATGCGAAAAATGAAGGCGGTGTGGCGTTTTACTTCAAACTGCCCGGCTGGTTCAAAATCCCGACCCCGCTGGGCAACTACAATCCCGATTGGGCGGTGGTAAAACAGGTTCAGGACAAAGTATATTTCGTTGCGGAAACCAAAAATACCGGCAAAGGCATTCAGGCGGGAGTGGACACCGACAAGCTGCGCGAAAACGAACGGCTGAAAATCGAATGCGGCAAGCAGCATTTTGCGGCATTGGACGGGCTGGAATATCGTGAGACGGATGATGTGGGCAGTTTGGAAAAATAATTGGAGGAAATATTTGAAATTGCATTAAAGCCGTTTGAGAAGCCGAAATTAGGATTTTCAGATGGCACGATTTACGATAATCAAACTTAACTCTATGATATCAAATAAAAACAATTTCCTACTTGTAGGTTAAAATCAGCCTATGCTAATATGCGCAACAACAGGTTTTTACTGAATAATCTGTGCTAAAATGCAGGATTAGATGGAAAACTCTATCCGAATTCGGTACAATACCGACGAATTATTTCTCTTAAACAACCTGCCGCAAGGCGAAAAGGAACGACTGATATGTCAAACATCGAACAACAAGTTAAGAAAATTGTTGCTGAACAACTGGGCGTAAACGAAGCCGAAGTGAAAAACGAATCTTCTTTCCAAGACGATTTGGGTGCTGACTCTCTGGACACCGTAGAACTGGTGATGGCTTTGGAAGAAGCTTTCGGCTGCGAAATCCCTGACGAAGACGCTGAAAAAATCACTACCGTACAATTGGCTATCGACTACATCAACGCCCACCAAGGCTAATCGGTCGCACCAAACATCCAGCCTCTGCTGCGCCATCGCAATAGAGGCTTTTACCTTATTATTAAACCCCTGAAATTTCAGACGGCATGAGTTTTGCCCGTTTTCACAAAGAAAATGAGCAAGGCTGCCGCGAAAATCCCGACAACCAACAGCGAGATTATCATGAGTCAGAGAAGAGTAGTCATCACAGGTCTTGGCCAAGTATCACCGGTCGGCAACGACGTCGCCACCGCATGGAGCAATTTGCTCGCAGGCAAAAGCGGCATCGGACGGATTACCCGCTTTGACGCATCCGATATCAACAGCCAAATCGCCGGCGAAGTACGCGATTTCGACATCGGCCAATACATCAGCGCGAAAGAAGCGCGCCGTATGGACGTGTTCATCCACTACGGTATTGCCGCAGCCCTGCAGGCGATTAATGATTCAGGCTTGGACGATTTGGAAACCCTCGACAAAGACCGCGTCGGTGTCAACATCGGCTCCGGTATCGGCGGCCTGCCCAGCATCGAAGCGACCGGCAAAGCCGTTATCGAAGGCGGCGCGCGCAAAATCAATCCTTTCTTTATCCCAGGCTCGCTGATTAACCTGATTTCCGGCCATGTGACCATCCTCAAAGGCTACCGTGGCCCGAGCTACGGCATGGTTTCTGCCTGTACGACCGGCGCACACTCCATCGGCGACTCTGCGCGACTGATTAAGTACGGCGACGCAGACGTGATGATTGCCGGCGGTGCGGAAGGCGCGATCAGCACTTTGGGCGTTGGCGGCTTTGCTGCCATGAAGGCACTTTCCACCCGCAACGACGATCCTGCTACCGCTTCACGTCCGTGGGACAAAGGCCGCGACGGTTTCGTTATCGGCGAAGGCGCGGGCGTGCTGGTGTTGGAGGAATTGGAACACGCAAAAAAACGCGGTGCGAAAATTTACGCCGAAATCGTCGGCTTCGGCATGAGCTCCGATGCCTATCACATTACCGCGCCTAACGAAGAAGGCCCTGCATTGGCCGTTACCCGCGCCCTGAAAGATGCCGGCCTGAATCCTGAAGACGTTAATTACGTCAACGCACACGGTACATCGACTCCTTTGGGCGATGCCAACGAAACCAAAGCTATCAAACGTGCTTTGGGCGATCATGCGCGCAAAGTTATCGTTAACTCCACCAAATCCATGACCGGCCACTTGCTTGGCGCGGCTGGCGGTGTGGAAGCGTTGTACAGCGTGTTGGCGGTACACGAGCAAAAATCTCCACCGACCATCAACATCTTTGAACAAGACGTTGAAGCCGGTTGCGATCTGGACTACTGCGCCAATGAAGCGCGTGACGCGAAAATCGACGTTGCCATCTCCAATTCCTTCGGCTTTGGCGGTACCAACGGCACATTGGTATTCAAACGCTTCAAAGACTGATAGAAGGTTTTAAGCCAAATTGAAAAGGCCGTCTGAAACTAGTTTTCAGACGGCCTTTTTATTTTAAAAGCCAAATACTCTTGATAATCTGTATCATTTGTATAAAAATACCGATTCCTATCAATATCGCCCGGATTTTATCGGGTAATCAACCCAATTACATTTTTATCAGGAGTCTGCAATGAAAACTATCCGTATTCTGGCATTGGCCGCCGCACTGGCCGCCGTGCCTGTATTTGCGTCTGATTTCGGCCATGAACAGGCATTGACCATAGACGGCAAGCCCGCCCATCTGGCAGAAACTTCAGCCCGTATTTTGGCAAACGAAACCTTGACTGCGCCGCAACTGGTCGAAGACATTACCGATGGGTTGGGTTCGAAAAAAATTCCGGGCTATAAATTGATGATTATGGGCCGCACTTATTCGGTGGCAGCAGAAACCAAACCGCCGAAAGAGGGCCAAACTCAGTGGCGGGACAATACGTTCATTCATCGCGGCGTAAAACTGTTTGTCGGTATTCCGGTTAAAAACGGCAAGATGGATTTGGCGTCTGCACGATTGATTAATATCGGCGTGGTTGACGACAATGGTGGTGCTGCGCCTCATGATGAGGGTGAAAAAATCCGCCCCGTCGGCAAACAGCTGATGTCTCCTGATACCAAGGTGGAAAATGTGAAACTAAATATTGCCAAACTGACGTTGCCAAATATGAAATTGGGCGAAACCAGTGGCGGTGGTGTGAAATTGGAAGCATCGGCAACATTGGACGGTAAGCCGATACAGACCAAAATCGACAGCACTTTCTCCCGCTTCTATTCCGCTAAACCGGCGGCTACACGGCCGTTTATGGCAGATGCACGGTTTGTGAAATAATCGCAAAGGCCGTCTGAAATCCAGTTTCAGATGGCCTTTTATATAACGAAACTGCATAAGTTTAGTTTTTTATAGATTAAAGGTAAGGAGTTAAAAAAGCGTAGAATGGCGATTTTAAAAATTCATCATTGGAGGTCGATCATGACGGTAACGATTTTAGACGGCGGAATGGGGCGTGAATTGCATCGGCGCGGCGCACCGTTTCGTCAGCCGGAATGGTCTGCTTTGGCTTTGATGGAAGCGCCGGATATTGTGCGTGAAACGCATTTGGATTTTCTTCGAGCAGGCGCACAAGTAGTTACGACCAACAGCTATGCGCTTGTTCCGTTTCATATTGGGCAGGAGCGCTTTGATGCTCAAGCTGCCGAATGGGCAAGGCAGGCCGGCCGTTTGGCGCGTGAAGCGGTGGAACAAAGCGGGACTACTGCAAAAGTGGCCGCAAGCCTGCCGCCGTTGTTCGGTTCTTACCGCCCTGACTTGTTTGACAAACAAGTCGCACCTGCTTTGACGCGCCCTTTAATATCGGGTTTGATGCCGTTTGCTGATATTTGGTTGGCAGAAACCGTATCCAGCTTGGAAGAAGCGCGTTTCTGGCGCAGCAGTCTGCCCGAGGACGGTAAACCGTTTTGGGTGTCGTTTACTTTGGAAGATACGATGCCACATGATGTACCGGTGTTGCGTTCGGGAGAAAACGTGCACGAGGCGGCGGATTTCGCGGTAGAGATAGGTGCGGCGGCAATGTTGTTTAATTGCAGTCAGCCTGAAGTGATGGCAGAAGCTTTGAAAGTGGCACATGAAGCCCAAGGCCGTCTGAAACTGGGTGTTTACGCCAATGCATTTGAACCGGTAAAAGGACAGATGAACGAGGCTAACGACGGTTTGGATCCGATTCGCGCCGATGCCACGCTGGAAAATTATTTGTCTTGGGCGAGACAATGGGCGGATTTGGGCGCGGAAATCATCGGCGGGTGCTGCGGTATCGCACCTGAACATATCCGTGCGTTGGCGCGAGGATTTAAGGCCATCTGAAAGTGGCTGCATAATATTTTGATACGGTTAGAACAGGCTAAAAAAGCCGGTAATGCCGTTGCTTCACAAACACATAATTATAAAAATCAGGAATAAACATGTCGCAAAAATCTCAAATCGGCTTGGCCGCGCTGACGGCCTTGGTTATCAGTTCCATGATTGGTTCGGGTATTTTCAGCCTGCCGCAGAATATGGCTGCCGTCGCAGGTTCGCAGGCTTTGCTGCTGGGTTGGCTGATTACCGGTGTGGGCATTATCTTTCTCGGTCTGTCATTTTCGGCCTTGTCCAAACTTAAGCCCGAATTGGACGGCGGTATTTATACGTACGCCCGCGACGGCTTCGGCGATTTGATGGGTTTTTTCTCGGCGTGGGGCTATTGGCTTTGCACTACGGTCGGTATTGTCGGCTATTTGGTGGTTGCGTTTGAAGCAGTAGGCGGATTTGTCGATACGCCGGACAACGTGATTTTCGGTAAAGGCAACACATTTGCCGCTTTTGTCGGTGAATCGGTAATTGTGTGGCTGATTTACTGGTTGGTAGTGCGCGGTATTAAAGAAGCGGCAGGAGTGAACCTGATTGCGACAGCAGTCAAAGTATTTCCGCTGATTTTATTTATCGGTATGGCAGCCTATTTCTTTCAAACCGAAGTGTTTATGTCCGATTGGACAGGGGCGAGCCTTGCTACGCCTGAAAATCCTGATGTCAGCCTGATGACGCAGGTGAAAAACACAATGCTGATTACGCTGTGGGTGTTTACCGGTATTGAGGGTGCGGCGGTTTTGTCCAAGCATGCGCGAAGTCGTGCTGATGTCGGTCGAGCAACCATTATCGGAGTCAGCTTGACGCTGGCAATGTATGTGGCAATTACCGTCTTGGCTCAAGGCATTTTGCCTCGTGTGGATATTGCAGCAATGGCTAATCCGTCTATGGCGGGCGTGTTGGCGCACATGGTCGGCCCTTGGGGTAAAGTGCTGATTTCTTCTTGCCTGATTGTGTCTGTGCTGTCGTCTTATTTAAGCTGGACGCTGTATGCGACCGAGGTTCCGCACATAGGTGCGAGAAACGGCGCATTTCCAAAATCGTTTATCCCGTTGAATAAAAACGAAGTGCCGCAGGGTTCGTTGATGTTTACCACCTTGACCGTGCAGGTTTGCCTATTGCTGGTGTGGTTAAAAGGCGAGGATTATTCTACCTTGCTGATGGTATCGACTTCCATGATTTTGATACCGTATCTGTTAATTGGTGCATATCTGCTCAAATTATCGCTGACACAAAAGGCTGCGGCAAAATACCGTCTTATCGGCGCGGCAGCAACGCTTTATGCGGCTTGGATTGTCTATGCGGCAGGCACGGAATATTTGCTGCTTTCAGTCTTGCTCTATTTGCCCGGCGTATTGCTGTTTCTCTATTCGCAAAAGAAACACTACGGAAGTTGTCAGTTCAACCGTATGGAAAAAGCCGTATTGGTATTGCTGTTGATTTTGGCTGTGCCGGCCGTACAGCAGTTTGTCTCTAGCTTACAAGCGTAAATAGAAAGGTTTGAAAAAGGCCGTCTGAAATCCAGTTTCAGACGGCCTTTTATTGATAAAACCGATTCAATACCGCATCATTTTGCTGTCCACCTGCATTGCCCAAGCATCAATACCGCCTTGCAGGTTGTAGAGGTTTTCAAATCCGGCATCTTCCAAATACATTGCCGTGTGCAGGCTGCGGATGCCGTGGTGGCAGTAAACGACGATGGGTAAATCGTCGTCGGGCAGCTCGTTTTGGCGCAGGGGGATGAGGTTCATCGGGATATGAATGGCAGCGGGCAGGGTGCAGATGGCGCGTTCTTCATCGGTGCGGACGTCGAGCAGATGAAATGCGCGGCCTTCGTCCTGCCATTGTTTCAATTCGGTGGGCGAGAGTTGGATGATGTCGGTCATAGGGTAGCGTATTAAAGTATGAGGCCGTCTGAACTTTCAGACGGCCTGTCGTTTAAAAATCGAAATCGCCGAACGGATTGGCCGATTTGTCTTCCAAGTGTGCTACGACGGTGTCGAACAATACTTTTTCGGAAAACTCATTGCCGTTACGCGTCAGCAAAAGCGCGCGTTGTACCGGTTTGCGGCCGACGATGATCACCATACGGCCGCCGTCTTTCAGTTGCTCTTTCAGAATTTCAGGTATGCTGTCTACTGCGCCGCCCACATAAATCGCATCAAAAGGAGCGCCTTGCGATGCTTCGGTCAGGCCGTTGTTTTGTACATAATCGACGTTGGCAAAGCCCAATTCGTCCAAAACTTTTTTGGCGCGTTGCTGTTGCTCAGCATCGATGTCGTCAGTGACGACTTTGCCGGCCAGTTTGGACAGCAGGGCGGTTGCATAGCCTGAACCTGTACCGATTTCTAAGACGGTTTCGTCTTTTTTCAGTTTCAAACCTTGAGCCAGGCGGGCAACGACTTTGGGTTCCAACATCTTATGACCGTTGGTCAGCGGCAGCTCCATATCCGCATAGGCCAAACCTTGAAAAGCCTCGCCGACAAAATGTTCGCGCTCGATCTCCTCCAAAGCATCCAAAATGTCGAAGTCCAAGACATCCCACGGACGAATCTGCTGTTCAACCATATTGAAACGCGCTTTTTCAAAGTCCATATTTGTGCTCCGTTCAATTCTTAATTTTATCGAAGCATACATTATAAATCCTTGTCGGAGAGTGTGCCATCTTTCAGACGGCCCAGAGGCTCGTTAATAATTGCCAAGCGCACATATATCCACTAAACTTTGACATTACACGACGCTACAGCAAGCAACAACCAACACACGGAGCAATAAAGATGTATCACCAAATCGGAATGTGGGATCAAAAATGGGTTATCGGCAACTGGAAAATGAACGGCCGACTCCAAAACAACAATGCGCTTATGCACCGCTTCCGTGTCATGCCAACCGCAGAACGCGTGTTAATCGGTCTGGCTGCTCCGACCGTTTATCTGTTGCAACTGCACAACGCCATGCAGATTGTTTTGAACAACCGCATCTTGACCTGTGCGCAAGACGTGAGCCGTTTCCCGAATAACGGCGCGTACACCGGTGAAGTGTCCGCCGAAATGCTTGCCGACATCGGTACAGACATCGTCCTCATCGGCCACTCCGAGCGCAGCCTTTATTTCGGCGAGAAAAACGAAATCCAACGCCGCAAAATGGAAAATGTCCTCAACGTCGGCCTGATTCCATTGTTGTGTGTCGGTGAAAGCTTGGAAGAACGCGAAGCCGGTAAAGAACATGAAGTCATTGCCCACCAACTTTCCATCCTGCAAGGTTTAAACACCAAAAACATCGCCGTTGCCTACGAGCCGGTTTGGGCGATCGGTACAGGCAAAGTCGCCACCGTCGAACAAATCGCCGACATGCACGCATTTATCTACAAAGAAATCTTGTCTTTGTGCGGAAGCGATGTTAAAATCCGCGTTCTTTACGGCGGAAGTGTGAAAGCGGATAACGCAGCCGACATCTTCGCAGTACCTCATGTAGACGGCGCATTGGTTGGCGGCGCGTCATTATCATATGACTCCTTTACCGCCATCATCAACGCAGCACAAGCCTCGTAGAAAACATATGGAAGCCTTTAAAACCCTTATCTGGATCATTAATATTATTTCCGCTTTAGCCGTAATCGTGTTAGTATTGTTGCAACACGGTAAAGGCGCGGATGCCGGCGCAACGTTCGGTTCCGGCAGCGGTAGCGCGCAAGGCGTATTCGGTTCTGCCGGTAACGCCAACTTCCTCAGCCGCTCGACTGCCATTGCCGCAACATTTTTCTTTGCGACCTGTATGGCGATGGTGTATATTCACACCCACTCCAGTAAGCACGGTTTAGACTTCAGCGATGTGAAGCAGACCCAGCAAGCTCCTAAGCCTGCAACGCCTGCACAAAACAATACAACTCCTGTTGCACCGAATCCTCAGCAGCAGTAAGACAATTTGATTTATGCCGACATGGTGGAATTGGTAGACACGCTATCTTGAGGGGGTAGTGGCCGTAGGCTGTGCGAGTTCAAATCTCGCTGTCGGCACCACATTAGAAAATCTAACCGCTTTTTAGCGGTTATTTTTTCGTCTTGAGAATCTGCCTTTCATTTATCTTTAGGCCGAGACAGGGAAATACAATGAAGCGTTTGGTTGTCGGCATCAGCGGTGCCAGCGGTTTTCAGTATGGCGTGAAAGCTTTGCAGCTTTTGCGTGAGCATCAGGTAGAAACGCATTTGGTGGTTTCGCAAGGGGCGGAGATGACCCGTGCTTTGGAAACGGATTACACCAAGGAAGACGTTTATGCTTTGGCGGATGTCGTGCATTCTGTCCGTAATGTCGGGGCAAGTATTGCCAGCGGATCGTTTTTGACGGATGGGATGTTGATTGCACCGTGTTCAATGAAAACCTTGGCTTCGGTTGCTCATGGATTTGCCGATAATTTGCTCAGCCGTGCGGCGGATGTAACGTTGAAAGAGCGGCGCAAGCTGGTGTTGATGGTGCGTGAAGCGCCGTTAAACTTGGCGCACATTGAAAATATGCGCCGTGTGACAGAAATGGGAGGTATTGTGTTTCCTCCCGTTCCGGCTTTATATCAGAAGCCCGAATCCATCGAAGATATGATTACACACAGCGTCTCTCATGCTTTGGACTTGTTCGGCATCATTCAAAACGATGTGCCGCGCTGGCAGGGCTGATGTTTCAGACGGCCTGAGTATAATTTCGTCTACTGCGAAGAAAGGTAAAAAAACATGCAAACGATTCCTGCCAATATAGTGAAGTTTTTGAGCAATCATCATGTCGTCAGTATTGCTGCTGCGGAAGAGGGCGAAGTTTGGGCGGCTTGCTGTTTTTATGTGTTTGATGAGGCGAATGCCCGATTGATTGTGCTGACATCTTTGAAAACGAAGCATGGCGGAATGATGAGCCGTTCTGCCAAAGTAGCCGGTACTATTGCCGGACAACCTGACAGCATCGCAAAAATCAGCGGCATTCAGTTTACGGCGACTGCCACTTTGATTGAGGATGAAGCGGATTTGAAAGCGGCGCAGTCTTTGTATTACAAAGCGCATCCTGCTGCCAGAGTAATGAAAAGCGATGTTTGGGCATTGAATTTGGACAGTGTGAAATTCACTGACAATAAATTGGTATTCGCACAAAAAACGTACTGGAATCGCGAGGATTAAGAAAAGGCCGTCTGAAAGATGAAATTTCAGGCGGCCTTTGGTAATGTTACAAATTAATCGTGTCCGAGATCGACAGTTTTTTCTTTGTAACGTGTATCAGGAACCAAAACGATTTTCTCGTCCACTTTACCGATGGCTTTCACGTCTTTGCCCGGATAGTCCAGCTGATGCAGGAAGTAGCGGATACAGTTCAAACGTGCACGTTTTTTGTCATCGGAACGGATGATGACCCAAGGCGCGTCGCCGGTGTGGGTGTGGAAGAACATGGCGTTTTTGGCTTCGGTGTAGTCGTCCCAGCGGTCGAGCGACTGGATATCCACAGGAGACAGTTTCCAGTGTTTCAGCGGGTCGTCACGACGTGAGATGAAGCGACGGAGTTGTTCTTCACGGGATACGGAGAACCAGAATTTGAACAGATGGATGCCGCTGGCAACAAGCATACGTTCCAATTCAGGGGTTTGACGCATGAAGAGCAGGTATTCGTTAGGTTCGCAGAAGCCCATTACGCGTTCTACGCCGGCACGGTTGTACCATGAGCGGTCGAAGAATACCATTTCGCCAGCGGTCGGCAGGTTTTGGATGTAGCGTTGGAAATACCATTGGCCGCGTTCGGTAGTGGTTGGTTTCTCCAAAGCAACCACGCGCGCGCCACGTGGGTTCAAATGTTCCATAAAGCGTTTGATGGTACCGCCTTTACCGGCTGCGTCGCGGCCTTCAAAAAGGCTGACGATACGCTGGCCGGAATCTTTAACCCAGCTTTGTACTTTCAACAATTCGATTTGCAGCTTCTGTTTTTCTTTTTCGTAAACAGAGCGGCGCATACGTTGTTTGTACGGGTAGTTGGCAGGAAGCGGTGCACTGCTGGAATCTTCGTCAGTGCCGCGTCCTTCGTGTTCCAAAACAGCCTTTTCGAATACTTGCAGCTGGTCTTGTTTCTCGCCCAGTTCAACATTCTCGAACGGTTCTAATTGGTGGTCTGCCATAAAGTCTCCTTATCGATTAAGTTTTAAATGATATGGTGTGGTATGACTTGATTTTACCTCTTTATGCTGTGTTAGCCTACATAAAATTACACATAAGCGATTTTTTCCGGCTTGTTTGATAATTTTTGTAAAATCAGCGTATAATCAGCCTATTTGTATAATACATCATGCCTTATTTCGCCCTGTTCGACGATGCGTTAAGCGGTCGTGCAAAACTCTATCAAAATCATGTGGAAAGCTGCCTTTTTCATCATAACGAACTGGCGTCGTTGGATGATGTTTTGCAGGCAGGTTGGAAAAAAGGCCTGTATACAGTGTTGTTTGCAGACTACGAATTCGGATTGCCACTGATGGATATTTCATCCGCGCGCAGTGGCAATTTGCGTTTGCACTGGTTTGCCGATTGTTCTGAAATTGATGCCGAAAGCTGGCTGGCCAATCATTCAGACGGCCTTGAGGCAGGCATCTCCACTCCCCAATTCTCCGTATCTGAAGCCGATTATCTCGAGCATATCAACCAAATCCACGAAGCCATCCGCCGCGGCGATACCTATCAAATCAATTACACCGCACGCCTGCACCTGCAAACTTACGGTAATCCGATTCAGCTTTATCGCCGCTTGCGCCAGCCTGTGCCGTATGCCGTTTTGTCTTGTCTGCCCGACGGGGTAGGGCAGGAAGCGTGGACTTTGTGTTTTTCTCCCGAACTTTTCCTCAAAATCGATTCAGACGGCCTGATCACAACCGAGCCGATGAAAGGCACTGCGCCGATTCTTCATGACGGACAAGATGAACGCCGTGCCGTTGAATTGCAAAACGACCCAAAAAATCGCGCCGAAAATGTGATGATTGTCGATTTATTACGAAACGACCTCGGCAAAATCGCGCAAACGGGCAAAGTACGCGTGCCTGAACCGTTTAAAGTTTCCCGTTTCGGCAGTGTTTGGCAGATGACCAGTGCCATCGAGGCGCAGGCACTGCCTGATGTTTCGGTTGCCGATATTCTTCATGCAGCATTCCCGTGCGGCAGTATTACCGGCGCGCCCAAACGTATGAGTATGCAGATTATTGAGTCCCTTGAATCCGAACCGCGCGGTTTGTACACAGGCAGCATCGGCTTTTTGCATCCGTGCGATACGGGTTTGGGATTTGAAGGTGTATTTAATGTCGTGATTCGAACTTTATCCCTAAAACCGGTTTCAGACGGCCTTTATCAAGGTGTTTATGGAGTGGGTTCGGGGATTGTGATTGATAGCGATCCTGAAGCCGAATATCGCGAGTGCGGTTGGAAGGCGCGTTTTCTGAATGAATTGCGGCCTGATTTCGGTATTTTTGAGACCATGCGTGTGGAAGATAGACAATGCCGTTTGCTTGATTTGCATTTAGGCCGTCTGAAAATTTCGGCACAAGCGCTCAACCTGCCTTGGCCTGAAAATGCAATAGAGCAAATTCAACACTATATAGATGCGTTGCTAAGTGGGTTATTTAGAGTCAAAGCTGCTTTGTTTTCAGACGGCCTTGCATTGAGCCATGCGGCTGTTTCTGAATTGGATGGGCAACAATATGTCATCTTGAGTGAGCACACATTAAGCCAACGCAATTATCTGCGCCGCTTCAAAATCACGCGCCGTGAAATTTTTGACCAAGCATGGAAAACGGCAGAAGGGCAGGGCGCATTTGACAGCCTGTTTTTCAATTCAGACGGCCTTTTGTTAGAGGGCGGAAGAAGCAATGTGTTCGTCAAATATCAAGGACAATGGCTCACGCCGTCTTTGGATTTGGATATTTTGAACGGGGTAATGCGCCAAGCGGTATTGAGGCATCCTCAGCTATATTTAGGTACGGATACGATAAGGGAAACACACATCACGCGTACCATGTTGGAAAATGCGGAAGAAATCCGCTTAAGCAACGCTTTAAAGGGCGTGTTTGCGGTTTCGCTCCGTAAATAAATGGCAATAGTCAAATCATTGTGATTCAAATTGTCGTAAAGCGGCAATATCCGATAGAATACGTCATTTCAACAATGAGGCCGTCTGAAAGGGAAAACAATATGGCAAAAGCAAAAGGTGGATTGGGACGCGGTTTGGATTCGCTGATTTCCAATGCAGTGGACAGCAGCAGTAGCGACCGCCTGACAACGGTTGCCATCGCCGATATTCAGCCCGGCCGTTATCAGGCGCGTGTGCAAATTGATGACGAAGCTTTGCAGGAATTGGCCGATTCTATCAAGGCACAAGGCATTATCCAGCCGGTTATCGTACGTGAGCGTGGTCTGTCTCAATATGAATTGATTGCCGGCGAACGCCGTTGGCGCGCCTCCCAGTTGGCCGGTTTGACCGAAATTCCCGTCGTTATCAAAACCATCAGCGACGAAACCGCGTTGGCCATGGGTTTGATTGAAAACCTGCAACGTGAAAACCTCAACCCGATTGAAGAAGCGCAAGGTTTGAAACGCCTTGCCGATGAATTCGGCCTGACTCATGAAACCATCGCAAAAGCCGTCGGTAAAAGCCGTAGTGCCATCTCCAACAGCCTGCGCCTGTTGAGCCTGCCTGAGCCGGTTCAGGAAATGCTTTATCAACGCCGTCTGGAAATGGGACATGCCCGTGCGTTGCTGACCTTGCATGTGGTTGATCAATTGGAGTTGGCGCAAAAAGCCGTCAAAAACGGTTGGTCAGTGCGCGAGGTAGAACGCCGCAGCCAGTTGGCGCATCAAAAAGCCAAGCCGGAAGCAGCCAAAGCCATCAGCCCGGATATTCGCCGTATCAATGATGCTCTGACCGAGCGTTTGGGTGTCAATGCCGAAGTCAAAACCAGCAATCAGAAAAAAGGCAAAATCGTACTGCATTTTGATACGCCGGAAACATTTGAATACTTGCTGAAGCAGTTGGGTATCAATCAAGAGTTTTAACGGTTTTATAAACAGGCCGTCTGAAAAAAAATTCAGACGGCCTGAATTTTTGATAAAAGGACTGGTCGTACAGATGCTTACAATACAAATCAAAATCTTCTGTAAAATCTGTGTAGCAACATGTAATTTGTGTTAAACTCCGTTCCTGCAAAGATTTGTTTTATATGTGTTAATCATTTATCTGTGAAAGGTTCACAAAGATTAACATATTGCTTGACGTTAACAAACTTCTTGATTATATTAATTTGCCTTGCGTTTTGGGGTGTGAAGTACAATGAATCAAATAGTCCCATTGCAAGTAGTTGTATTGTTAATAATTTCAGTTGTTTGTGCGTTATTTTCCGGATTACCCGGCCTCCTCTCTGCTTTGGCGGGAGGATTTTCGTACATTTTACCTACCCTGGTTGCAGTTTTACTTTTAAAGTTTTCCCGACGAAATCCCGATCTACAAAGTTCAATGTTTGTCGGTGGAGAGGTTTTAAAAGTAGTGCTGTCGCTGGTATCTATGTCGGTCGTTTTTGCGATATGGCATCAATCGCTGGTATTTTTCCCATTCTTATTGGGGTTACTCAGTGTCAGTCATTTGGTTTTTTTAGTATTGTTGAGAGTGAAACACTATGGCAGGTGAAACTATGACCGCTGCCGACTACATCAAGCACCACTTGCAAAGCTTGACCAGTATGTCGGATGTTACTCAGGGTCAAGGACTGAAAAACATCGCTGATTTTTCGTTCATTAACCTTGATGCAATCTTTTTTGCTGTTCTGTTAGGCGTAATCGGCAGCTTCCTTTTGTGGCGCGGTGCCAAAAAAGCAACGGCTGGCGTGCCTGGTCGTTTTCAAGCAGCTGTTGAAATTTTGTTCGAATTCGTGGATAACATGTGTAAGAGTATTATTCATAACGAACAATCGCGTAAAGCCGTTGCGCCTTTGGGTTTGACCCTGTTTGTCTGGATTTTCCTGATGAACGCCATGGATATGTTGCCGGTTGATTTGCTGCCGATGGTATGGCAAGGCGTTACCGGTAATCATCATGCACTGTTGCGCGTTGTACCGACTGCTGACTTGAATACGACTTTGGCTTTGGCAATCGGCGTATTGTTGGTATGTATTTATTACAATATCAAAATCAAAGGCTTTGGCGGTTGGATTCACGAATTGTTCAGCGCACCTTTTGGCCCGATGCTCGCTCCGGCCAACTTCCTGTTGAACTTGGTAGAGTTTTTGTCCAAAACCGTATCCCACGGTATGCGGTTGTTTGGTAATATGTATGCCGGTGAGCTGGTGTTCCTGCTGATCGCTTTGTTGGGTGGTGCATGGGCGTCAACCGGCAGTATCGAGACTTTGGATCCAATTTTATTTGTGTTCCACCTGATTGCCGGTTTGGCTTGGGCGATTTTCCACATTTTGGTTATCACCTTGCAGGCATTTATTTTCATGGCGTTGGCGTTCGTATACATCGGACAAGCGCATGATGCACACTAATCAAGTAGTTTTTTCGTAGTTTGTTTTTGTAGTTTAACCTTTACTATCTTAAGGAGTTTAAAAATGGGTTTGATTGCTATCGCATGTGGTTTGATCGTTGCCTTGGGTGCATTGGGTGCCTCTATCGGTATCGCAATGGTTGGTTCTAAATACTTGGAATCTTCTGCTCGCCAACCTGAGCTGATCGGTCCTCTGCAAACCAAACTGTTCTTGATTGCTGGTCTGATCGACGCGGCCTTCTTGATCGGTGTGGCTATTGCCCTGTTGTTCGCCTTCGTTAACCCGTTTGGTGCTGCGTAATCAAGACGGAGCGATCCGTTCAGATACAGGCTTATGGTCTGTTTGATTAACCCAGATACGAAGGTTAAGTAACGTGAATATTAATGCAACCTTATTTGCGCAAATCCTGGTTTTCTTTGGCTTGGTTTGGTTTACGATGAAATTCGTATGGCCTCCGATTGCCAAAGCGTTGGATGAGCGTGCCGCAAAAATCGCCGAGGGCTTGGCTGCTGCCGAGCGCGGTAAGAGCGATTTTGAGCAGGCAGAGAAAAAAGTTGCAGAACTTATGGCCGAAGGGCGTAATCAGGTAACCGAAATGGTTGCCAACGCCGAAAAACGTGCTGCAAAAATTGTAGAAGAAGCCAAAGAGCAAGCTTCTCATGAAGCAGCACGCATTGCAGCCCAAGCAAAAGCTGATGTGGAGCAAGAAGTTAACCGTGCGCGCGAAGTGTTGCGCGAACAGGTTGCTACACTGGCTGTTAAAGGTGCGGAATCTATCTTGCGTAAAGAAGTTGATGCTTCCAAACATGCAGATTTGCTCAGTACCTTAAAACAGGAGCTGTAATCTTATGGCAGAGTTCGCAACGATTGCCAGACCTTATGCGAAAGCATTGTTTAGTCTGGCTCAGGAAAAAAACCAAATCGAGTCTTGGTTGGGCGAACTGAAAGAACTCGCAGCGGTTGTTCAAGATGAGAAAGTCATTGCTCTCATCGAGCAACCGGAAACGGGAGCTTCCGAAAAAGCAGAAACGCTCAAAGGTCTTGTCGGTATCAAAAATGTCGAATTGGCAAATTTCATTACCGTTTTGGCCGAGCAAAAGCGTTTGCTGGTATTGCCGGAAATTTATGCCCAATATCAAGATTTGACCTTGATACACAACAATACGAAATCGGCAGTAATTTACAGCGCGTATGAACTCAGTTCTCAGCAGCTGGCCGATGTTACCGATATCCTGACAAAACGCTTCAACAGCAAATTGGATGTGGTAGCTAAAGTTGCCCCTGAATTAATCGGCGGCATCAAAGTAGAAGTGGGTGATCAGGTCTTGGATTTGTCCGTACAAGGCAAACTGAATGCTTTGTATGCGACTATGACAAATTAGGAGAGTTTTCATGCAGCTTAATCCTGCTGAAATTAGCGATTTGATTAAAGCCAAAATCGAAAATCTGTCCGTCAATGCAGAAGTGCGTACCCGTGGTACCGTTGTTTCTGTTACAGACGGCATTGTGCGCATTCATGGCTTATCAGACGCGATGCAAGGTGAGATGCTCGAATTCCCCGGTAACACTTTCGGTCTGGCCATGAACTTGGAGCGTGACTCCGTCGGTGCCGTAGTGTTGGGTGAGTACGAACACATTAAAGAAGGCGATACAGTTACCTGTACCGGCCGTATTTTGGAAGTGCCGATCGGTCGTGAACTGGTTGGCCGCGTAGTTGATGCATTGGGTCGTCCTATCGATGGTAAAGGTCCAATCAATACAACATTGACTGCTCCAATCGAAAAAATTGCCCCAGGTGTGATTGCGCGTAAATCGGTTGACCAACCAATGCAAACCGGCCTGAAAGCCATTGACTCAATGGTTCCGGTTGGTCGTGGCCAACGTGAGTTGATCATTGGTGACCGTCAAACCGGTAAAACTGCCGTAGCACTGGATGCCATCGTTAACCAAAAAGGTACAGGCGTTATCTGTATTTATGTGGCTATCGGTCAGAAAGCATCTTCTATTGCCAACGTAGTACGCAAATTGGAAGAGCATGGCGCGATGGAACACACTATCGTGGTTGCTGCAACTGCTTCTGAAGCCGCTGCGTTGCAATACATCGCTCCTTACTCCGGTTGTACCATGGGTGAATTCTTCCGTGACCGCGGTGAAGATGCACTGATCGTATACGATGACTTGTCTAAACAAGCCGTTGCATACCGTCAAATTTCCCTGCTATTGCGCCGTCCTCCTGGTCGTGAAGCATATCCTGGCGACGTATTCTATCTGCACTCCCGTCTGTTGGAACGTGCGGCTCGCGTCAGCGAAAACGAAGTTGAAAAGCTTACCAATGGCGAAGTAAAAGGCAAAACCGGTTCTCTGACTGCGTTGCCAATTATTGAAACCCAAGCCGGTGACGTATCAGCATTCGTACCAACCAACGTAATTTCGATTACAGACGGCCAAATCTTCTTGGAAACCGACTTGTTCAACGCCGGTATCCGTCCTGCAATCAATGCCGGTATTTCCGTATCGCGCGTGGGTGGTGCAGCACAAACCAAAGTCATCAAAAAACTGGGTGGCGGTATCCGTTTGGCGTTGGCACAGTACCGTGAATTGGCGGCGTTCTCGCAATTTGCTTCCGATTTGGACGAAGCAACACGCAAACAGCTGCAACACGGTGAAGTGGTTACTGAATTGATGAAACAAAAACAATTCAGCACATTGAACACTGCCGAAATGACATTGACTTTGTGGGCGATTAACAACGGTTCTTACGCAGATGTTCCGGTATCCAAAGCCTTGGCTTTCGAAGCAGAATTCTTGAGTTTCGTACGTACGCAACATCCTGAGGTTCTGGAAGCGATTAATGCATCAGGCGCAATGTCTGACGAAAGCGAAAAAGCATTAACCGAAGCCATGAAATCTTTCAAATCTTCTTACGCTTACCAAGCATAAGTATTGAGATGAAAGGAGTCTGAAATGGCAGTCGGAAAAGAGATTCTCACCAAAATCCGTAGTGTTCAAAATACCCAAAAGATCACTAAAGCGATGCAAATGGTGTCGACCTCTAAAATGCGGAAGACTCAAGACCGGATGCGCTTAGCGCGTCCGTACGCCGAAAAAGTGCGTACAGTGATGAGCCATCTTGCACAGACCCATGCCGATCATGGTATCAAATTGTTGGAGCCACACCGCGAAGTGCGTCGTGCCGGTTTCATTTTGATTACCTCGGATAAAGGTTTGTGCGGTGGCTTGAACGCAAACGTACTGAAAAAGTTTTTGGCGCAAGTTCAAGAGTATCAGGAACAAGGCATCGAAGTTGAAGTCGTGTGCCTGGGTAGTAAAGGTTTGGCTGCATGCCAAAGTATCGGTTTGAATGTTATTGCCAGCGCAACCAATTTGGGCGATACCCCAAAAATGGAATTGCTGCTCGGCCCTCTGACCGAAATCTTCCAACGTTATGAGAAGCATGAATTAGACCGTATCCATATGGTTTACTCACGTTTTGTCAATACAATGCGCCAAGAGCCGCGTATGGAAGTTTTGCTGCCTATCGGTGAAAACGTTATTGACGACGAAGCGGGTCATTCTTCATTTGCTTGGGAATACCGCTACGAGCCGAGTCCTATCGCCGTATTGGAATATTTGGTTCGCCGCTATTTAGAGTCTGTGGTTTATCAGGCATTGAGCGACAACATGGCATCTGAACAAGCCGCGCGTATGGTAGCGATGAAAGCCGCAACCGACAATGCAGGCAATGCCATTAAAGAATTACGCTTGGTGTACAACAAATCGCGTCAAGCCGCGATTACCACAGAATTGTCAGAAATTGTAGCAGGTGCAGCGGCAGTTTAATGCCGTCTGAAGCCTGAACAGGAAATTAGGATACGATAATGAGCCAAGGCAAAATCGTACAAGTTATTGGTGCGGTGGTTGACGTGGAATTTCCACGCGACGCTATTCCGCATGTTTACGATGCCCTGAAATTGGACGAGAACGGTCTGACTCTGGAGGTTCAACAACTTCTGGGTGACGGCGTTGTCCGTACTATTGCAATGGGTAGTTCAGACGGCCTGAAACGTGGCATGTCTGTAAGCAATACTGGTGCGCCAATCACTGTGCCGGTAGGTAAAGGTACATTGGGTCGTATTGTCGACGTATTAGGTACGCCTGTTGATGAAGCAGGTCCGATCGATACCGACAAGAGCCGTGCCATTCACCAAACTGCTCCGAAATTCGACGAGTTGTCTTCAACTACCGAATTGCTGGAAACCGGTATTAAAGTGATCGACTTGCTGTGTCCGTTTGCTAAGGGCGGCAAAGTAGGTCTGTTCGGTGGTGCCGGTGTGGGCAAAACCGTGAACATGATGGAATTGATCAACAACATCGCCAAAGCGCACAGCGGTCTGTCCGTGTTCGCAGGTGTGGGTGAACGTACCCGTGAAGGTAACGACTTCTACCACGAGATGAAAGATTCCAACGTATTGGATAAAGTAGCTATGGTGTATGGCCAAATGAACGAACCTCCAGGCAACCGTCTGCGCGTTGCTTTGACCGGTTTGACTATGGCCGAATACTTCCGTGACGAAAAAGACGAAAACGGTAAAGGTCGCGACGTATTGTTCTTCGTTGACAACATCTACCGTTACACTCTGGCTGGTACCGAAGTATCTGCACTGTTGGGCCGTATGCCTTCTGCAGTGGGTTACCAACCGACATTGGCTGAAGAAATGGGTCGTTTGCAAGAGCGTATTACCTCTACCCAAACCGGTTCCATTACTTCCATCCAAGCCGTATATGTACCTGCTGATGACTTGACTGACCCGTCTCCAGCGACAACTTTCGCCCACTTGGACGCAACCGTCGTATTGAGCCGTGATATTGCATCTTTGGGTATTTACCCGGCAGTTGACCCGCTTGATTCTACTTCACGCCAATTGGATCCGATGGTATTGGGTCAAGAGCACTACGACGTAGCGCGCGGTGTACAGTCTACTCTGCAAAAATACAAAGAATTGCGCGATATTATCGCCATTCTGGGTATGGACGAATTGTCTGACGAAGACAAACTGACTGTGATGCGTGCCCGTAAAATCCAACGCTTCCTGTCTCAACCGTTCCACGTTGCCGAAGTATTTACCGGTTCTCCAGGCAAATACGTTTCATTGCGTGACACCATCGCCGGCTTTAAAGCCATCTTGAACGGCGAATACGACCATCTACCTGAACAAGCGTTCTACATGGTAGGTGGCATTGAAGAAGCGGCTGAGAAAGCGAAAACCTTAAACTAAGGAGGCCGGCATGAGCACCATGCAAGTTGAAGTGGTTAGTAGCGAGCAAAACATCTATTCGGGCGAGGCCAGCTTTGTAGTGGTTCCGACCGTTCAAGGTGAGCTTGGTATTTATCCACGACACGAGCCGATTATGAGTTTGGTACGCCCCGGCGCATTGCGTTTGACTGTTCCGGGTGAAGCTGAAGAAGTGCTGGTTGCCGTTTCCGGTGGCGTTTTAGAAGTACAGCCTGATAAGATTACCGTATTGGCAGACGTTGCCGTCCGCAGTACCGAAATGGATCAGGCGCGTGCTGAAGCAGCTAAAAAAGCAGCCGAAACTGGTGTTTCTGAAGCCCGAGACGAAAAATCTTTGGCCGAAGCGCACAAAGCATTGGCAGCTGCCATTGCCCAGCTGAAAACTTTGGATTACCTTCGTTCGCAAAAAAACAAGTAATGTGGGTTCATCAAGAAAAAGCACAACGAAATGTTGTGCTTTTTTATTTGCCTGAAGATAAGCGGCTTGATATTGAAATGTCGATAGATGAGTAGATGGCAAGTTTGAAATCGAAACGGTAGAACCGGCTTCTATGACTAAATTGTTGGTGGATCATTGTCGAAGCAGTTAGTCTTGTGATTCGCTATTTAAAATAGCCCACCCAATCTTTTTATCCTTGAAAACAGATTGGATGATTCCTAATTTATTACTACCGCAATAGAATTAAATTTATCAGTATTGAAAATATTAGCGTTTTTCTGAGCTCGCATACAAAAAAGGCCGTCTGAAAAGTTTCAGACGGCCTTTAAATCATCATTGCGGCATTCGTTTATGATTGGTCGATGGTTTTATCCAGTCCTTGGGTCAGGCCATTGATGTCGCCACCATTCAGTCCCAACTCTTTCAAGAGACCGTCAACCAACGGGGCTTGGCTGCGGTAGCGAAGGGCGCTGTTGACCATTTGGTCTGCAAGGCTGGCTTGTGTGGTTTGGCCGTCTGAAACACCTTCCGCACCGTTTGCACCACCGGCAAAGCCACCCAGACCATTGACTTGCAAAATCTTGATGTCTTCGATTTTTTCCATTGGGCGGACGGATTCGCGGATGATGTCAGGCAGGTGTTTCAAGAGGGCAAGGCGTACTTGCATTTCAACCTGTTCAACGCTCAGGACGTTGGCAGCTTCGTTCACAGCGCGGGTACCTTCGGCATCAACCTTGTATTGTTGCTCTTGAGCTTGCGCCAACAGAATTTTGGCATCGGCCTCACCTTTGGCTTGCAGGCGGTGTTTTTCGGCTTCGGCTTCGGCGGCGATACGTACGGCTTCAGCGCGGTCTTGTGCAGCTTGTTTTTCAGCTTCAGCAGCAACAGTGAGCGAAATCGCATCTTTTTGCGCGGCTTCTTCGGCGGCAATCAATTCCACCGCTTTGGCACGCTCGGCGCGTTCGGTTTCGCGTACGGTAATCACGCTCTCTTCTTCGCGAACGGCGGCGGCGCGGGCTTTGTCGGCTTCGGCTTTGGCTTCGGATTCGGCACGCGATTTCTCGGCAACGGCAATGGCGCGGTCTTGTTCGGCAAGCTCGATAGCTTTGCGGCGCTCGACCTCCGCCTGCTCGACGGCTTGGGCTTTGCGGATGTCTTCGTTTTTAATGTCGCGTTCGGCGGCAATGCGTTTCAAATCCACTTCGCGCTCGGCGGCGATTTTGGCTTCTTCCGCTTCGCGTTTTTTCTGTGCTTCCTGCTCAGCGATGCTGGCTTCCTGTTCGGCGCGGCGCACGGCGATTTCGCGTTCTTGTTCGAGTTTGGCGTATTCTTCTTCGCGCGAGATTTTCAAGCGTTGCTGCTCGGCTTCGAGGTTTTTGGTTTTAATCGCCAAATCGGTGTCTTGTTCGATTTCGTTGCGTTTTTTGCGGCGGCCTTCGATGGTTTCGGTCAGTTTGGTCAGACCTTCCGCGTCAAACGCATTTTGCGGGTTGAAAAACTCAAAGCTGGTTTGGTCGAGGCCGGTCAGGGAGACGGTTTCGAGTTCGAGGCCGTTTTTAAACAAGTCTTCGCTCACGACTTGTTGCACTTTTTGAACGAAATCAACACGTTTTTCGTGCAACTCTTCCATCGCCATTTCGGCGGCAACGGCGCGCAGGGCATCGACGAATTTACCTTCGACGAGGTCTTTCAATTCGTCTGGCGACATGGTTTTCATACCCAGCGTTTGCGCGGCGGTGGCGATGCTCTCGGCGCTGGGTTTGACACGGACGTAAAACTCCGCCATCACATCGACGCGCATCCGGTCGCGGGTAATCAACGCCTGCTGCGCCGCACGGCGCACTTCGAGGCGCAATGTGTTCATGTTGACGGGGATGATTTCGTGCAGCACGGGCAGCACCATCGCGCCGCCGTTCATGATGACTTTTTCGCCGCCGAAGCCGGTACGGACGAAGGAGACTTCTTTGCTGGCGCGGCGGTACAGGCGGGTAAGGATAAGGCCGAGTACGAACAGCGCGACGAGTATGACGCCGGCGATGATGCCGATGGAAACTAAGTTCATGGGTTTTCCTTTCTTGTTGTCGATATACCCTTGAGGGGCGTGGGTTCAGACGGTTTTTTAGGGTTTGGGGTCGTCTGAAAGGTTAAAAATCTGGGATTTTAAAGGTAGGTCGGATTCAAGAATCCGACCTACCATTTCTGTTTTTTGCAAACCGTAGCGTGGGCTTTGCCCGCGACTTACTGCCGCTTGAATTAAACGATCATCCGAGCTGTTTGCTTCGTGGGCAAAGCCCACGCTACGGACTTGGTTATCTAACATAGGCATCATGTCGAATTACGCCGGAGACGGATATTTGGCCTACCACGTTTTCTGTTGTTGTGCATATTTTTGGAACAATTTTGCCAACCCATTCCAGCAGTAATATGCAGCACATCCCGACAGTATGGTTAGGATGAAGATAAAGCAGAAAGTAGCAGGCTCAATTCCTTCAGGCAATACCATTTGGCGCAGAAGCGCATACAGGCAGAGCAAGATGGTTGCCGACCATAACAGTGCAAAAATAAAGCTCCATATCAGCCGCCCTACCGTTGCGCGGACTTCGGTATTTTTCCGTAGCCGGTAATCGGCAATCAGCCGTTTACCGCGCAAATATGCAGACACGCCCGCCAAGCCGCTAAAAATCAGGCAAAAAACCACCAATCCTATGTTTTGTTTATCAAAAATGATGCTTGCAAAAAATAAGGCGAAAAATGTTTCAAGCGTCCATATTACCCAATGAATGGCGGGGTAGTGGATTTGCGGGTTTTCAGACGACCTGAACCAGCCTGTCAGTCGTCCGCCGAAATAGATACCGTACCACGCCCCTGCCGACAATAAGGCGACGAGTATCAGATTTGCAGGTTCACTGCCCGCTCTGGTCAGACCATACAAAGCCGTTACACCCGACAGAAACGCGGCAAGCCACAATATTAAGGCCGTTGTCCGTTTCAGCCATAATGCTGCCGAGTTGGATTTTTCCAAACTTGGCTCGTTGTTAAGAGAGTTATCCATACAAATTTGTTTTCCTGATTATTGTTTTGTGTTTTATCAATATTCTTGGGTGTTTCTTTTTTCGCAGTCTGATAGCTGGGTATCTTACCTTGAATTCCACTGCCAACCTGTTAATTCAATAAATTCGTTTTGGGAAGCTGTTGTACAAATATTGTGTCTTCCTAAGCCCAGCAACCCGCCGATGACTGTTGTTCCTCTGCGTTCGGTAATCAGACTGACTCCGACGATGTCCCGCATATGTATACGGTCAAACTTCCTGTAAGCCCCGTCATGTCCGCCTTGATAACGGATGCGTCCGAATGCACCGTAAATAATCAATTTTTCGCGATCAATATAAATCGATTTTCGGGTCGTCAGCCCGCACCACCAACGTTCCGCACGCCACAACCACCATAGCGTGAATACAATAGCCAGCAGCCAAGTCATGTTGCTTGAAAGCGATGGATCCATCCATTTCACCGTCTTCAGCCAGACGCCGCCCACGCCGATGAGACCGAACAAGAAAGCAACCAAGGGTTGAAACAACAAACCTCTGAATAACGAATGCTGAAACAGCAGCCCGTCGCCGACAACGATAACCCCTCGCGGCAGCTTGTTTTTCAACGCTTCGATGCGGGATTGCATATCGCGCTCAGGCTGCGCCAAATGATCCATATCTATCCCCGTTTTGTTTTTCTAATCTGATAAAAATGATGTTTCATTGCAAACCGGCGTTTATCTTTTCAGACGACCTCAATCCACCAAGCTCCCGCTCGGGTTCAAAATTGCCTTAAACGTATTTCCCTCCAGCGACACCAGCAACACCGCGTCGCCCTGTTTTAACACTTCGTCGGCATCCGGTTCTGCCATCACATAATGCTGCTGTCCGTACACATCTCTCACCCGCACCTGCGCCGCGCTGCCTGCCCGTGCTTCGCCCAGCACCACTGTGCCGATGCGTCCGATCAGACTTTCCTGCGAAACGGCGGTGGTTTCGTCTTTGGGCATGATTTTGTACAGTCCGCCCGCCGTCAGGCGCACCAGCGGCAGCGAGAAGAACCACACAGCGACTGCCGCCAGCCATCCGTTCAGATAGCTGCCGAACACGGCGGCAAAGGTCGTCTGAAACAGGTAGCCCGTCAGTCCGTACACGGCAAGGAACACGACCATCAGCATCAACACCGGCACGCGACCGACATACAGCCAGCTTAAAAACCTGACGAACACGCCTGCGTCCGCCGCGTCCAGCCCGACTTCGGTATGCGCGGTTTCGGTCAGGCTATCGGGCAGCAGGTTGTCCAGCCAGTCGCTGATGCCGCCCGCCAGCATGGAGATGACTTCCAACACGCCGAGTAAAACCATCAGCGCGATGGCGATGCCGAAGATTTCCGTTTCGGGGGCGTTGATTAGATTCCACATTATTGTGTTCCTTTTTATTCTTGCATTTCAAACAGGTATTGGGTTTTCAGACGACCTCTCCGCTCTCAATTTCGGCGCGGCATTCAATCGGAAAGTTGACCGAGTTGGCGATGAAACACAGGCGGTGCGCTTCGTGGTGCAGTTCCAAAGCCTTGGCGCGGTCGCTTCCTGCGGCGATGGTAACGCGCGGCTTTAATATTCCAGATATTGTTTTTTTGTGGCATTAAGCTTCCCATTTCCCAACTTCTCCGCATAAGCAAAAACTTCCTTGCGTAATTGCGCATCGACGTACCGGATGCCGAGCGCACATTAACCGTTTCGCTGTCAGCAATAAATAATGCATGTCTGACAAGTTGTTTTTCAGACAGGCATTTGTTACAAACATTGGTATGTTATCCCGCCCAGTATTCGCTACCGTCTTCGGGATCTATCCATACGGCGTAGGCAGGAGCCTCGACCGTAAGCCACATTCCAATATCAAACGGGGCATAGCCGGGAAGTGGATTGGGTTCGATTTCATATTCAGGCCATACTTCCCTAAATATCCGTTCCCATTCTTCAGGCGTATGCTCGATGATTTGCCCATCGCGTTGCAATTTCAGATGGCCTCTGCGCAGCAGCTCTTTGAAAAGAATAAAGAACGCTTCGGTTTGCTCTTCAAAATCGTTGGAAAAGTCTTTGATGGTCGACCACAAACAGCTCAAAGGAAGCCCATAGTTGATAGTAAACTCTACATCCCCTTCTAAACGATTTTGATACCGTTTATGAACATCGCCATTATTTAATTTTCTCATTTGAATTTTATTTCCCTATCTGGATTTCTAATACTCATTTTATCTTTAATAAGACTATTTAATTTTTGATCTCCCTGAATATCGATCTTTCACCTCGGCTTACTGCCGTCAGGCAAAGAAGTGTAGATACCGAGCGTACATTAATCATTGCGCCGTCAGTAGTTTCAACGCTGAGCCAGAAAAACGCTGAGCCAGAAATAGGCAGATACGCCAGCCATCACGCTGATGCCCAGCCACAGCAGGATTTTGGTTTCCGCCCATACGTCTTCCCAATATTTCCCCCGCAGCGCGCTGATAATGTCGGGGGTGCAATAGAATTCGACGCATTCGACAAATTCGTCCCAATCCTTAAACATCACAAAGTAAAGCAAGACGGCGGTTAGCAAGCCGATCAAGATGGCAAAAATCATGAAATTCCCCTATTTTTCAGACGACCTGTGCGTATCGTAAAGAAAGGTCGTCTGAAAACGCTCCTAACTTTTCCCTAAGTCCTGCGTGTTTAAATGTCTATACCGACAACAGACGCAAAGGGAACGAAATGAAACATTCTCAGTCGCAATATACAAAGCCGTCCAAACCGCTTTTGAAAAAACTGCTGCTTCCTGTCGCCGCTGTTTGCGCCATTTTTCTTGCAGCAGAAGGTTTCGACCTTTACGAAGACTACGCCCAATACCGCATGGAGACAGACCCAGCGTTCGCACAACACCACGACCGCGCTTTGTCCATCCTGCACAGCAGGGGCTATGAGGTCCACGATTCCGACACCGACCTGCATTGGGCAAGACCCGTTTTGGAATTTGAGGCCTACAAAGGCAGCTTGGAATACAAAATCGTAATGTCTTATCCCGATTTAAACATTCTCGTAGAGCGCGTCGATTTATAGTAGATTAACTTTAAACCAGTACGGCGTTGCCTCGCCTTGCCGTACTATCTGTACTGTCTGCGGCTTCGTCGCCTTGTCCTGATTTAAATTTAATCCACTATATAATCCGCTTCCGAATATTCTTGATTTGACTTACCCCACGTCCCGAAAGGATACGACATGAAAAAACTTTTACCGGTATTACTCTTAGGCAGTATCGCACTGACCGCTTGTGCCGCTCCTTATCCTTACGACTATTACGATGACGACTATCGTACCGACCGCTACGAGCAGCGTTATGATCGTTACGATAACCGCTATGATGATCGTTACGATGACCGTTATGAGCGCGATTATGACCGTTATGACGACTACCGTTACCGCGACGGCAAGTATTACGATGACGACTACATCGAACACCAAATTTACAGCGATCCGTCTTTCGAGCAAAAACGCGCACAAGTGATGCGGATTCTCGAACGACGCGGCTACCAAGTTCACGAAATCGAAGCCGATGACCGCCGCGGTCGCCCCGTATTGAAAGCCGAAGCCTTCAAAAACGGACGCGAATACGACATCGTTTTCTCATGGCCGGATTTGCGCATCATTAGCGAACGCATCGACTACTGATTCGATTAATCCGTTCCACCAACGCCGTAAGGACAAGCTCCGCGCGGCGTTTTTCTTTTCAGACGACCTTTCCGACAAAGGAGGTTGTCTGAAAACTTATTTTCCTGCCTTCAAGGCTGCCAATCGTTCGGCAATACGGTTGTTGCGGCTCAAGTCTTCCAATTCCTTCAATTTTGCCAACTGCGCCGCATCGGTGCTGCTGTGTACTGCGTTTTGACGACCCATCACGCGGTCGAAGGCGTTGCCGCTTTTTTCGGCATCACGGGCGATGCGGTTGAGATCACTGCCGCCTGCCACTTTGCCTGCGCCTACACTTTGCTGCGCCGCGCGCCAGTCTTGCAACTGCTGCTGCATCTCGCGTTTTTTCGCCTGCAAGGCGGCGATAAAACCTTCAAGTTCTTTTTCCTGTGCGGCGCAGTCGGCGATGGTGTTTTCCAAAACAGGCAGCCGCGCTTCGATGTCCATTTGTTCGGCGATACCCGCCTCGGCAAGATCGTCGCGCCCAGCGGCTACGGCAGCTTGCAGGTTGGCATCGATGGCTTCGTGGCGGTTGCTCTCGTCCGCCATTTTCTTAGCGGCAAGGTGTTTCTGCGCCAACACTTTGCCCAACTCAGCACGCACTTCATCTACTGCGCGCTCAATTTCGCGGATGCTTTCGTTCATTACCGCTTCAGGCGCGAGGTTTTTCGCCGCATCAATCAGGGCATGAAAACCGCCGCTCACCAGACGGCCCACTCTGCGGGATAGGGTTTCGCTCATTTGGATTTTCCTTTCTTTATAAAATCATGAAAAATATTGTGTTTAGCCGGCATTCGATTGTGCCAACCAGTCGTAACATTGCTCCCATGACAATGTTTCGTTTTCGTCTTCTTTGCCTTCCAGCAGGGCTTGTTCTAAAGCTCGTCTGAATCTGGTGCGGGTATCCAGATGGGTAAACCAAGCCGACAGTCGGGCAGCGAATTGCGTTCTATTCGGACAATGCTCGGGCAGATAGCAGACTTTGTACCAATCCGGCTCGTTGCTGCCATACGGAATGTCTAAGTAAAAATCGACAAAATCGCGTAAAGCTGCCGTTTTATCCGCCTGTTCCATCCACAATGCCAGCAGTTCGTCGACAACATCCAATCCGGCAAATTGAAACATATTCAGCCAAACGACCAAGCAGCCTTCATAGCGTGGCGCAGTCAGTTGCGAGTCAAACCAAGCGGCGGCGAAACGTTTTAACCAATCGATTTCTTCTTTTGTCCAGCATTCGGGCAAATCGCAACGCAACTTATCGAGCAACGTTTCATCAAGCGGTCGGACATCTTCCTCGTTGACCAAAGCCTGCAAAATACGCGGCAGAAAATGTTTCATGTCTAAAGCCGTCGCAGCTCCTTTGTCCAAAGGCACGCTGCCCAAATACGCCTGTAACATATCGACAGGAATCTCGCGTAACGGATATTCCAACAACGCCTGTTGGAAGTCTTCGGGAGAGCAGCTATTGCAAGTGCAGATATTCAGCGGGAAGCACACGCTGTAAGGTGCAAATAATTCATATGCTTCTGCTATCCATTTTTCCATCAGTTTGCCTCTGTCTTTGATGTCCGACATGAATGTTTAGGAATGAGAGGGAAGCGGATTTCAGACGGCCTCAAACCTTCCTCGCCTGCTGCACAATCAAGGCATGAAAATCGCCACTCACTAAACAACCCAATCTGCGAGATAGGGTTTCGCTCATTTGGATTTTCCTTTTAATTTTTCTTTTCGATAAAACACATACAAACTGCCGCAAGCAGCCAGATACATGCCATAACAAACCAGGCGGTCAAGCCAAGGCTCAAGCCGCTTATCTCTCAATGCAACAGCCAATTGTTCCGGCGGTACAACCAACACTTGATGTCTGCCATCCTCTACATATTCTATCTGCTGTATCACCAAACCCTGTGGCGTGTCTCGATAGCTTAACGGCGTATAGAAGCGGAAGCCTTCAATGCTGATGATTTTTTCCGGACGGTGGTTATCGAAAAACTTGAGTCCTTGCCCGTCAACAAACCGAGCGGTATTCACGGAATAATGCTTCCCACCATACTCCAGTGCAGCAAAGGGAGGGCGTTTGGGTGGAATATATTGAATATCACCACTCAGGCGCACAGCTTCTTCACGTACAGGCTGGAACAGACTTAGTGCCATCGTACTGCCCACTAAAACCAGTGGTACACTGAGCATTATCACGGCGGCAATCAAATCTGTTTTGCTTATTTTGGGTATCATGCGCCCACTTTTCTCGCTGCCGTACTCCATTTTTCATTCAGCCTTTCCTTCACGCCTCAAACCTCGCCCGCCTGCTGCACAATCTTTGCTAGTTTCAAAGTGTTTTCAAGCTGTTGCAGCACGGTATCGTCGTATGCCGCGCCTTTGCCGGTTACGGCGAGCTGCAAGATGCTGTCGGTCAGGCGGACGATGCGCCACATCAGTTCGCGTTCATATTTTTTCAAACTGTCGAGGTCGGCTTCTTCGGGCAGGTCGGCGGCAAGCGTCGCGCCCAAGTCGGGCAGCTGCTCAAACAATCGCGCCACGATATGCGAATGCACCCCCGCCTGCTTTTCCGCGTGCAGCACGTCATGTTTCGCCGCTTGGAAAAACTGCTCCTGCGCCGTCAGCGCAGAACCGTAATCGCGCGTCTGCGTATGCGCCAAACGCGCCTGCTTGAGCAGCTCGCGGATTTTTTCAGACGGCGTATTCGCGCCTTCGATTTTTAATTCAGCAATAAAATCAGCGTCTTCCTGAGTGATTCGTACGCTGACGGGGATACGGTTTGTTGCATTCATATTCGTTTGATTTGATTTGTATTCATTTGAATACAAATATACAAGATGGGATTCTGAGGCGCAATACCTGAAACCGTATATTTATGTAAACATCAGGCCGTCTGAAACTTGATTTTCGGTTTTCAGACGGCCTTTTCCTTTATAATCCGTACATTATTTTCATACACACAGCAGGTTCTCCATGTCCAACAAACCCACACTCCTTCTCGTTGACGGCTCTTCTTATCTTTATCGCGCCTATCATGCCATGGGGCAGAATTTGTCTGCGCCCGACGGTGCGCCGACGGGGGCGATGTATGGCGTGTTGAATATGCTGCGCCGGCTGCGTGCGGATTATGTGCATGATTATTGCGCGGTGGTGTTTGATGCTAAGGGCAAAAATTTCCGCCACGAGATGTTTCCCGACTATAAGGCGACGCGCCCACCGATGCCGGACGATTTGCGCCCACAGGCGGAAGCCTTGCCGGATTTGGTGCGCCTGATGGGCTGGCCGGTATTGGTGATTCCGCAGGTGGAAGCGGATGACGTTATCGGTACTTTGGCTAAGATGGCTGGCGAAGCGGGTTGGAACGTGGTGGTGTCCACCGGTGATAAGGACATGGCGCAGCTGGTGAACGAGCGCGTGACGCTGGTGAACACGATGAGCGGTGAAACGCTGGACATTGAAGGCGTGAAGGAAAAATTCGGCGTGCGCCCCGACCAAATCCGAGATTATCTCGCGCTGATGGGCGACAAGGTGGACAATGTGCCGGGCGTGGAGAAGTGCGGCCCGAAAACGGCGGTGAAGTGGCTGGAAGCCTACGGCTCGCTGGCCGGTGTGATAGAACACGCTGGCGAAGTCAAAGGCAAGGTTGGCGAAAACCTGCAAGCCGCGCTGCCCCAACTGCCGCTTTCGTATGATTTGGTAACGATTAAAACCGATGTGGACTTGCACACCGAGCTTTCAGACGGCCTCGAAAGCCTGCGCCGCACTACGCCTAAATGGGCGCAGCTGGCGGTCGATTTCAAACGCTGGGGTTTTCGCACTTGGTTGAAAGAGGCAGAAAGCCGTATGCACGAAGCACAAAACACAGATTTGTTCGGTAGCGATACGATAGGCGAACAGGCGGCGTTGGATATGGAAACGTCGTCTGAAAGGCTACCTGAAAAAGCCGTTGCCCCAGAAAAGCTGGATTATCAAGCCGTTACCACCGAAGCGCAGTTTGCCGCTTTGTTGGACAAACTGGCGCAGGCGGAAAAAATCGGCATCGATACGGAAACCACGTCCTTAGACGCGATGAATGCCGCGCTGGTTGGCATCAGCATTGCGTTCCAAGCAGGCGAAGCGGTTTATATCCCCGTAGGACACAGCCTGACTGCCGCGCCCGAACAGCTTGATTTGCAAGATGTATTAGGCCGTCTGAAACCGCATTTGGAAAACCCCGCCCTGAAAAAAATCGGGCAAAACCTCAAATACGACCAACACGTTTTCGCCAACTACGACATCGCCCTGAACGGCATTGCCGGCGATTCCATGCTTGCTTCCTATATCATCGAGAGCCATCTCGGACACGGCTTGGACGAGTTGTCCGAACGCTGGCTCGGCTTGGAAACCATTACCTACGAATCGTTGTGTGGCAAAGGTGCGAAGCAAATCAGTTTTGCCGACGTCGCCATCGGGCAGGCGACCGAATACGCCGCCCAAGACGCCGATTTCGCCCTGCGCCTCGAAGCTCACCTGCGCGCGCAAATGGATGCCAAACAGCTTGAAATGTATGAAAAAATGGAGCTGCCCGTCGCGCAGGTATTGTTTGAAATAGAACGCAACGGCGTGCAAATCGACCGCGCCGAACTCGCCCGTCAAAGCGCAGAACTCGGCGCCGAGCTGATGAAGCTCGAACAAGAAGCCTACGCCGCCGCAGGCCAGCCGTTCAACCTCAATTCGCCCAAACAGCTGCAAGAAATCCTGTTCGACAAAATGGGCATCCCCACCAAAGGCCTGAAAAAAACCGCCAAAGGCGGCATTTCCACCAACGAAACCGTACTCGAACAGCTCGCCCCCGACTACCCTCTGCCCAAAATCATCCTGCAAAACCGCAGCCTGGCGAAACTCAAATCCACCTACACCGACAAACTGCCCGAAATGATTTCGTCCAAAGACGGCCGCGTGCATACCACCTACGCCCAAGCCGTCGCCATCACCGGCCGCCTCGCCAGCAACAACCCCAACCTGCAAAACATCCCCATCCGCACCGCCGAAGGCCGCCGCGTGCGCCGCGCCTTCACTGCACCGCAAGGCGGCGTCATCGTTTCCGCCGACTATTCCCAAATCGAGCTGCGCATTATGGCGCACCTCTCCGGCGACAAAACCCTGATTACCGCGTTCCAAAACGGCGAAGACGTACACCGCCGCACCGCCGCCGAAGTATTCGGCACCGCCCCCGAAAACGTCTCGTCCGAACAACGCCGCTACGCCAAAACCATCAACTTCGGCCTCATTTACGGCATGGGCCAATACGGCCTCGCCAAATCATTGGGCATCGACAACATCTCCGCCAAAAACTTTATCGACCGCTACTTCGCCCGCTATCCCAGCGTTGCCGAATATATGCAGCGCACCAAAGAACAAGCCGCCGCGCAAGGCTTCGTCGAAACCCTGTTCGGCCGCCGCCTCTACCTGCCCGACATCCACAACAAAAACGCCAACGCCCGCGCCGGAGCAGAACGCGCAGCCATCAACGCCCCCATGCAAGGCACCGCCTCCGACCTCATTAAACGCGCCATGATAGACGTGTCCCGCTGGCTTTCAGACGACCTCTTACAAAGCAAACTGATTATGCAGGTGCATGACGAACTGGTGCTGGAAGTACCCGAAGCCGAACTGGATTTGGTCAAAGAAAAACTGCCGCAGATTATGGCGAAAGTGGACGAAGGGATGTTGAACGTGCCGCTGGTGGCAGAAGTGGGCGTGGGGATGAATTGGGAAGAGGCGCATTGAGAGTTTATTTTGAAAAGGAATGAATTATGAGTGAAAAGAATGAAAATAGATGGTGGGAAAATTATTTAGTCCGCTATTTAGTACCTTCTATTGCTGGAATGTTTATTTTGATGTGGTTAAATAAAAATGCAGGATGTAAATTAGAAGAATATTTGCCAATGTTAGCATTCGAAAAAAGTAAAGATTTCAATACAGCCAATTTAGTTTGCTGGCTACTATTTGGAACATTATATTGCTATATTGCCTCTTACCCAATTTTAGTTTTTCATGCAGTACGAGTTAAGTTCTTTATAAAAAAAGCGTTGTTATTCTTTATGATACTAGTGTTTATTTTTATCTTAACCTTTGTATCAATTTTAACAGGTTTACATTCATATTTAACTAAAGAATCTCAGTTAATATTTGGATTGGTGGTAGGGTTTATATTATTATCTTTCTCAATTTTTCAAATAATTGTTTTATATAAAACAATTAACAGTGAAGGATATTCTTATACAGCGCATTTAACAAATGCAAAAAATCCAGATCCAGAATATAGTGTAAAAAATAGCAGTTATATCAAAGATATTACTGATTCTTATAAGCATCTAAGAGAGCATGGTAATACAGCTTTAATAGTTTTATTGGAAATTTTTTTAGCTTTTATCCTTTATTTTGCTTTACGAATTGAGAAAGAAAATGAGCTTATGGATTTCTCCTTGGTTTGTATTACTCTGATAATTTGGATTATTCCTTCAGCTTTAGTATATTTTTATGGTCATTTCCTAGAAAGAAAATTTTCAGGGTATCAATGAAATATTGAACCATTGTAATTAGAAATAAATAAGGTTAGAAAGTGAATTTAATCTGATATTAGTATTTTATTGAGTGTAATTAAAAAATAATTATGGTATCGAAAATAAAAAATGAATAAGACTGGGAATATAAGATGAAATTGTTACTCGCTTGTTTTTTAATAGCTGTTGTTATTGTTTTTTTCAAACTTATGCGACGGAGTGTAGGTAAAAAAACTGCGCCTGATTCTATTCAAGCTATTACTCAGTTGGCAGAAGAAGGAAATGTCCAGGCTCAATATGAATTAGCTGGGTTATATTGTAATAAAGAGCCTAAAGATTATCGAAAGGCAGTGCATTGGTATATGAAGGCAGCAGAGCAGGGATATCTTGATGCGCAATACCTTTTAATAAAGGAGTATTCTAGTTTTTTGACTGACAGGGACTATGAGCAGTTGAAACAGTGGCTACATGTGAAGGCAAAGGAGGGTATTGTCCAAGCTAAATTTTATTTGGGTGAGCTGTATTTTCAATTGTTAGATTATGAGCAGGCATTGTATTGGTATCGTTTGGCTGGTAATCAGGGATATGGTCCTGCTATGTGCCGATTGGGTCAGGTGTATAAGAATGGAACGGGTGTTGTGCAAGACTATAAACAGGCAGAAGAATGGTTTCTTAAAGGTGGACCATATGGTGATGCTCAGTGGTATCTGTTGACGATGTATGAGCATATGGCAAATGAAGGAGATATAGAGGCTCAATACAAATTAGGTTTTCAGTATCGATACGGTGGAAGTGTAGATCAATGGGATCCTTCTTTTGGTATTGATTATAAGCAGGCACTGTCTTTGTTTCGTAAATCGGCGGAACAAGGGCATGCCGATGCTCAGTTTCAATTGGCTCAGATGTACAATGATGGGGTAGGCGTGACGCAAAATGATGTATTAGCGATTGATTGGTACCGTAAAGCAGCAGAGCAGGGAATTGCATCGGCTCAGTTTTGTTTGGGCATTAAGTATAAACTTGGCCAAGGTTTTCAACAGGATGACACGCTGGCTCAGGAATGGTTTGAGAAGGCTTATAGTAACGGGTATCCTCGTGAAGAGTCTTAAGGTTCAATAAATAGTTGCTCAATTAACCAATAATAGGCCGTCTGAAAATCCCTAAATATTTTCAGACGGCCTTTTTCTATTCTTTCCATTTTCTGTATTATTCATATTGATTTAAACACTCTTTCTTGAAAGGTCAAAAATAATGTCGCTCACTTTAAAATCTGTTCTGACCGCCGGTTTGCTCCTTCTTGGATTTCAAGCGGCTGCCCAAGATATTCCGCAAGCGTTTCAAGGCAAATGGGCCGGGCGTTATGAAGGGAAGGTTTCGCCCAAACATATAAGGGCTTTATGTGCCATGGGTTATGCTGCAAATGAGAAAGAGCTTAACGCTGCTGTGGATAATGTCGATGTGTCGGAAGATAGCGGCTTTTATATTGAAATAGGTAAAAAATCAATTGAGTTAAATGGTTGGGAATGGGGTGCGAGATATACAAAACTGAATTATCGAATTTATTCGGCCGATAAAATTGCAGGTACGGTACGCGTTCGGGAAGAGGAGCCGGAGCAAGGTACGCAGATTTATAACGATAATTTTGAGTTTTCGTTAAACCGAGGCGTGCTGACGCAAAGATTCCGTGATTACTCGACTGACGGCTCAGGCAGAAAAGTTTGGCGGACGCGTACGATGATGCGTTGCAAATAATATTAGGTAAATCATTGCTTATCTTTGATGTATTCATCATACATAAAGGAAACATGCTTAAGGCCGTCTGAAAATCCCTAAACATTTTCAGACGGCCTTTTTCTATACTGACTCCCTACATTCTATTCGCCGTATGCTTTTATTCTCGGCCTTTTGTCTCTTTTTTTCATGAATAATGTTGTCAGTGTTACAATCGGCATATTCTTATTGTTATCAAACAGGTGTTTTATGCAGTTTTTCGGCCTGCTTATTCCTATTATTATCGGCTATTTTGCTGATGAGATGTTCACCGGCGTCATTATTGGGTCGTTGTTTTGGCTGGTTGCTTGGTCAATCGCCAAACAACGCCAAGAAGAGCGTTTGGCTGAATCTGCTACGGCAGGCGATAGAATGCAAAAGCTGGAGCAGGAAATCGAGCTGCTGAAACAGCGTTTGTCGGTGTTGGAGCATGAGGCTGTCCGTGATGAGGCGAAGGTAGGGCAGGGGCTTGAGGTTCGGCCTGTTGCCGATATTCAGACGGCCTTCGAGCCGCTTCATGTTCGGGTTGAGCCTGAAGCGGAAGCTGCGCCTGTTAAGCAGAAGATTGAAGAAGCGTTTGCCCCTTCTTTTTCTATACCTATTGATCCTGTTTCTTCCAAGGCTTCTGCTTCGCCTGAGCCTGTTGTGGAATCGGAAGTTATCGAGGCGGTTGCTGCTGAACAAGAAGAGCAGTCTAAGGAAGAGGCTGTTGGTGCTTCGATGCCGTCTGAAAGCGAAGAAGCGCCATCGCGTCAATTCGTTATCCATAAAGAACAGGCGGAAGGCGGAGAGTACAAGTTTTCCGACAATCCGATTGTTGCTTGGTTCTTGCGCGGCAATCCGTTGTTGAAAACCGGTATTGTGGTGCTGTTCCTCGGCTTGGCGTTTTTGTTGCGCTATGCCTCCGAGCGGGTTCATGTGCCTGTCGAACTGCGTTATCTGACTGTGGCAGGCGCGGGCTTGGCGGCGGTTGTCGGCGGCTGGAAGCTGCAAAGCCGTAAGCGTGAATATGGCTTGGTGTTGCAGGGTTTCGGCGTGGCGGTGATGTATTTGACGGCGTTGGCGGCGTTGAAACTGCATCCGCTGTTGCCTGTGGCGGTCGTGTTCGGGCTGATGGTGACGATGGTTGTGCTGATGGCGTGGCTGGCGGTAAGGCAGAATGCGCAGATTATGGCGCAGGTTGCTTTAATCGGCGGTATGGCCGCGCCTTTGCTGACTTCAGACGGCAGCGGCAATTATTTGGTACTGTTTTCTTATCTTGCCCTGCTCAATGGAGGTGTGGCGGCGATTGCTTGGTTTAAGGCATGGCGTCCGCTGAACCTGACGGGCTTTGCCGCTACTTTTGCCATTGCCGCGCTGTGGGGCATGCGAAGTTATACGCCGCAACATTTCGCCACTACCGAGCCTTTCCTGATTTACCACTGGCTGCTCTATACCTTTATCGCTTATCTGTTTGCACGCCGTAAGCTGACGGAAAACAGCGAAGACAGCGTTACGCCGATTGCCGACAATGCGACTTTGGAGGAGATTGGCAACAGTATTTATACACACGGCCTGCGCGTGCATGTCCTCGACCATACTTTATTGTTTGGCACGATGGCGGCGGCGTTCGGCCTGCAATACCGCATGGTGGAGCATTGGCCGTCTGCAGATGCGCTTTCTGCATTGGGTTTTGCCGCTGTTTACGGATTGGCGGCGCTGCTGCTGAAACGTCAGCAGGGTTTGTATATTTTGCGTCAGGCGTTTTTTGCGTTGGCGGTGTTGTTCCTCACGATTGCCGTTCCGCTTTATTTTGAACCGAGCAATACGGTCATTTTGTGGAGTGCCGAATCCGCGCTGGTTTATTTCTTCGGTCTGCGCCAACAGCGTCCGCATATCCGTTTGGGTGCGCTGATTGTTTATCTCTTGGCGGCACTGATTCAGCTGGGCAATTATCAGGGCTTCGGCACCGATACTGTTCTGGAAGGGCAGTGGTTTACGACGGTTGTGGTGTTGCTTGGCGGAGCGGCGATTTACTTGCTGTGGTATTTCTTGCGTCGCGAAGGTTCGGCGCAATGGGAAAAATCTGTTCAGACGGCCGTGTTGTCTGCCGCCTTGCTGTACATCTCTATTTTGCCTTTGCTCTTCTTGGCCGACCGCGGCAGCATTGTCGCGCTTTCCGCTTTGGCGGCGGCGTGGGCATTCTGTCGGCGCAAACACGAGCCGAATGTGTTCATCACTTTTACTTTGGGCAATGTATTGTTCGCCCTGTTACTGCAAAGCGGCATTATTTATGAATCCAAAGGCTTCCTGACCCATCTGTACCTTATTGCCGCTACGCCTTTGCTGTTTGCGGCTGCCTACGCGCTGCAATATCCGCGCGTGCCGGTTGCAAGCGAAAAGCCGGAAGGAAACGAGGTTTACTTTGCGAAGGTTGCAGGCTGGATCATCCTGCTTACAGCGTTGGCGACAGGTAGCTACGCCCTCTATATGCAATGGACAGGTGAGGAAACCCTGTTTACCCAGTTGTGGATGTGGCCGATATTTGCCAGCTTGCTGCTGTTTGCCAAACGTTTGAAATGGGAAGAGCTGTTGCAGGCAAACTTGGCATTCCTGCCCGTGTTTGCCATGCATTTCGTCTTCTATCATACCGAACACGCATGGACAGCCGCCGCAGTCTTGCCGCTTGTGGCTGCCACCGTGTTGAACTTCATTATTTTGAACAACTATCCGCGCCATGATCTGATTTGGTTGCACAAACTCAATATCACGATACTCGGCGTACTTTGGACGCTTTGGACGGCGCTGTATGTCGGCGGCCTTCTCTCCGGCGTTTGGGCGCAGCTTTCATGGCTGGTCGTGCCACTGGCGATGTGGATTGTTTTCCATACGCAGCGCCACCGCGAATTTTTCAGACGGCATCAAGCCATTTATCAGCATTTTGCTATGCCGTTGTGCGCCCTTGCCGCTGCCTGTTGGATGCTGTGGACCAACTTCTCCACTCCGTTCCAACCTTCGCCGTTGCCGTATATTCCTGTGCTCAATCCAGTGGAACTCGCCAGCGCCGGTATGCTTTGGTTTGCCCTGAAATCCCTGCCTGAAGCCTTGCCGCCCGAACTGCGCCGTACCACAGCGACCGCAGTCGCCGCCTTGGCATTTATGCTGATCAGCGCAGGCGTGATGCGCGTATGGCATTTCTACGACGACATCACTTGGCGTCTCGACATCATGCTGCAATCCTTCGGCCTGCAAGCCAGCCTCTCCGTCGTTTGGGCAGTAACCGCCATCATCTTGATGGTACTCGGCAACCGCCACAAACAGCGTTCCTACTGGATGACTGGCGCAACGCTGATGGGCATCGTAGTCGTCAAACTCTTCCTGATCGAGCTTTCCAACAGCGGCGGTATCGAGCGTATTGCCTCCTTCATCATCGTCGGCTTGCTGCTGCTTCTGGTCGGCTGGTTTGCACCCGTTCCGCCCAAAGCAGAGAATGATGGAGAACCTAAAACCTAATCATTAATCCCCAAAAGAAAAAGGCCGTCTGAAAAAGCAGCGTTATCTGTTTTCAGACGGCCTTTATTTTTTAGAAGGTACAATCTGCTTTGTTCTGGCATGTCTAATTGTATTGGGTTATGATGCCTTTTAATATGTAAATGGATAAGCCGTGGCCGTCTGAAAAAAGAAAACGGGTGCACCCCGAATATCCGCATACCACGCATGATGCGCCCGACAGACTGACTATGGATGTCAACATAAAGATAAAAACCGCTACCGAAGGAAATAGAAAATGCCTAACCGCAATGAGCTTCCCTTAATTTATTCTTGTTCCGGATGCTCCGATGTGGCGCAGCTGGCCAACAACACTGCCGTAGCGCTCGACCATGCCGGAGAATTTGAAATGTCGTGCATTTCCGGCGTGGGCGGCAAAGTCGCGCCGTTGGTACGCAAAGCGCAGTCCGGACGGCCGATGTTGGTTATTGACGGCTGTCATCTGCATTGTGCCAAATCGTGTTTGGAAAATGTGGGCGTCGAAATCCCGGAAGGGCATCATGTGAAACTATACGAACTGGGCTACAAAAAACGCTTTGGCAAAAGCTATGACGAGGCTACGGTAGAAGAAGTTTATCAATATGTTTTGACGAAGAAGGGCGATGTATTGAGCAGTTAACGATCTTCATTTGACTGATTTTTCCCAAAATATCGGTTGAAATCTAAACCATGGGACTGCAAGTTTTACCTAATACATGATTTGGAACGTGAGACAATAAAGACTTTAGGCCGTCTGAAAAACCATTTAGTTTTCAGACGGCCTTATATTTTGGCAGATATACAGTTTAGCCTGAATGCTGATAAATTCAGCGTTTGGCTTAACCAGCAAGAATCAGGCTGGTGTACGCAGCCGATTAACGAAGGTATGTGGGTAGCGAGGATTTCTATATAGATTTTTTGCCGGATAAATCGGCAATTTTACTTAGTAAATCAATTACCTTTTCCGATCCGAAATCATTGTCCGACTGATTGTCTGCCGATGAATGATCAGGCAAATATTGGCTATTGAGCAGACGATTGCGGATTTGGGTAAAAGTTTCCTGCACATATTCGTTTGCCTTTTCCGGATTGTTAAAACTGACGGCTGCGTGCTGAGAGGCTTCAAGCAAACCACTATACAGCTCGATTTGGTGTTTCATATTGGAAAAATGGCGGATTTCTGATAACAGGTTTTTCTGATGTCGCAGACAGGTTGTACCAATCAGCATTAGGGTAATAATGGGGAATGTATAAAACAGGATATTTAGATTTTTCTCAACGAAAAATTTAGGATGGCATAAAACAAATCCACTAAAAACCAATAATAAAATTATGGCAAAACCGAACAAAATGATTCCTAGCCGTTTAAACCAACGAGCCGTATTTTCATTATTTTGGATCTGACGGTCGGTGTTTTTCAAAGCTCCTGACAAAGATTTTTGGGCATCTTTAATTCGATTACTTAATCCTTCTGTTAATTCTTCAATTTTTGAATTTAACTCTTCCTTTATTTTTTCCTTTTCCAATTTTTCTTGCTCAAGTTTTGCTGATAGTTTTGTAATTTCTTCATCATTTTTCACCTTCTCTGATTGAGTTTGTTGAGCTTGCTTTAAGTTTTTTTCAAGCTCTCGAATAGTGGCTTCTGAAGATTGGAGCTTTCTTTGCAAATTATCTGTAGATACAACAGAATTTCCAAAGAGCTGGGTTAAGTCTGTACCGTCTAAATATGCACTATCAAAAGATGCAGCAGTTAAGTCCGCTCCTCTTAAATTTGTTTTAATTAAATGTGCCTTATCTAATTTTGCGCTTGTTAAATCTGTTCTGCTCAAATTTGCCATAGTTAAATTTGCATGAGTTAAATCAGCTCCAGTTAAATCAGCTCCAGATAAATCAGCTCTAGATAAATCAGCTCCTCTTAAATAGGCTCCCCTTAAATTTACTCCTCTTAAATTTGCTCTTCTTAAATCTGCTCTTATTAAATTCATTCCAGTTAAAACTGCTCCAGATAAATCAGCTTGCTCACCGCTTTGACCGTCAGTTCTAATCCATAATTGATGGTTGTGCAAGATTGATAAAAGAGCTTCTCTATCTATTTTCATATTATTCTTTTTCATAACTTTCCCTTTCGTTAAACCTTTATTGTTTTTTGTTAAAACTGTATTTTTCAGACGGCCTTTATCATTCCAAGCCTTCTAATTTTCACATCTCTTCTAATTTCGCAAACTTGGTGTCCAGCTCTTTCACGCCCTGTTTGCCGAAGTTGATGGTCAGTCGGGCGGATTCGCTTTTGTCCACGGCATCGATGATGACGCCGGTGCCGAATTTGGCGTGGCGGACGTTTTGGCCGATGCGGAAGCCTGCGTAGGTTTGCGGCTGTTTGTAGTCGTCGATGATTTTGTCTTTGGGCGCGGCGGTTGGGCTCGGGCTGCCGTAGCTGTCGTAGGTTGTCTTTTTGACGGACAGGTAGTGCAATACTTCGGGCGGGATTTCTTCGACGAAGCGGGAGACGATGCCGAATTGGGTTTGTCCGTGCAGCATGCGTTGTTGCGCCATGGTGATGTAGAGGCGTTTGCGGGCGCGGGTGATGGCGACGTACATGAGGCGGCGTTCTTCTTCGAGGCCGCCGCGTTCGGCAAGGCTCATTTCGCTGGGGAAGCGGCCTTCTTCCATGCCGGTAAGGAAGACGGCGTTAAATTCCAAGCCTTTGGAGGCGTGGACGGTCATCAGTTGGACGGCTTTTTCGCCTGCACCTGCTTGGTTTTCGCCGGATTCGAGGGCGGCGTTGCTCAAGAAAGCAAGGATGGGGAAGGCGGGGTCGTCTGAAATGTTTTCAGGCAGGGTTTCAAAGTTGCTGTCTTCGGGTTTGAACTCGATGGCGGCGTTGACGAGTTCGTCGAGGTTGTCGAGGCGGTCTTGGTTGTCGCCTTTTTGGGTTTTGTAGTGTTCGGTCAGGCCGCTGTCTTTGAGGATGCCGACGATGATTTCGGACAGGGGCATTTGTCCGACTTGGTTGCGCAGGGCTTCAATCAGGCGGACGAAGGCGGCGATTTTGGTGGCTTTTGCGCCGGCATTGCAGGCTGCCTGCCAGAGGGTGATGCCTTGTTCGTTTGAGGCCGTCTGAAGGTTTTCGATGGTGCGTGCGCCGATGCCGCGTGGAGGGAAGTTAATCACGCGCAAGAGGGCGTTGTCGTCGTCGGGATTGACGGCGAGGCGCAGATAGGCGAGGGCGTGTTTGATTTCTTGGCGTTCGTAAAAGCGCAGGCCGCCGTAGATTTTGTAGGGGATGCCGCTGCGGAACAGGCTTTGTTCGATGACGCGGGATTGGGCATTGCTGCGGTAGAGGACGGCGATTTCGTCCAAATCCCAGCCTTCGCGTTCGAGGGCTTTGGTTTCGTCCACGATGAATTGTGCTTCTTCGAGGTCGGTAAAGGCGGAGTAGTAGCGGATTTTGTCGCCTGCTTCGGCGTCGGTGCGCAGGTTTTTGCCGAGGCGTTCGTCGTTGTTTTCGATGACGGCGTTGGCGGCGGCGAGGATGTTGCCGACGGAGCGGTAGTTTTGTTCGAGTTTGACGGGCGCGTCGATGTGGAACTCTTCCATCAGCGCAGTCATGTTGCCGACGTGTGCGCCGCGGAATCGGTAGATGCTTTGGTCGTCGTCGCCGACGGCAAATACCGCCGCGTTGCCGCCCGCCATGAGTTTGAGCCACGCGTATTGCAGTTTGTTGGTGTCTTGGAACTCGTCAACGAGAATGTGATTGAAGCGGTTTTGGTAGTGCTGGCGCAGGATTTCGTTGCTTTGCAGCATTTCGTAGCTGCGAAGCATGAGTTCGGCAAAATCGACCACGCCTTCGCGTTGGCAGATTTTGTCGTACTCGGCGTAGCATTCAATCATGCGGCTTGTGTGCGGGTCGGGCGCGCTCAACACGGAAGCGCGCAAACCGGATTCTTTTTGCGCGTTGATAAAGCCTTGCAGCGAACGCGGTGCGATGATTTCTTCGGCGATGTTGAGGGTTTTGAGCAGGCGTTTGATGAGGGAAAGCTGGTCGCCGCTGTCGAGGATTTGAAAGGAAGACGGCAGACCGGCATCGCGGTGGTGCAGCCGTAGAAAGCGGTGGCACAAGCCGTGGAACGTGCCGAGCCACATGGCGCGGACGTTGATGGGAATCATCGCGCTAAGTCGGGTTTGCATTTCTTTGGCAGCTTTGTTGGTAAACGTTACCGCCATAATGCTGTGTACGCTTGCCTGACCGGTTTGCAAAAGCCATGCGATACGCGTGGTCAGCACGCGCGTTTTGCCGCTGCCCGCGCCCGCCAAAACGAGGGCGGATTGCGGCGGCCAGGTTACGGCGGAGAGTTGTTCGGGGTTTAAGCCTTGCAGGAGGTTGGGGGCGGATTCGTTGGGAAACATGAAAAGGACGTCTGAAAATAAATGGGAATGCGATATTTTAAAGGAAATACAAAAGGCCGTCTGAAAAGATGTTTCAGACGGCCTTTGTGTTGGAAGCCGATTAGAACGGACGTACTTCCAAACCGAACATACGGCGCGCGGTGTTCAGCATTTGGCAGCTGAAGCCCCACTCGTTGTCGTACCATGCGAACACTTTAACCATTTTGCCTGCGGTGACTTTGGTCAGCGTAGAGTCAAATGTGCTGGCTTGGGTAGTGTGGTTGAAATCCATAGAAACCAGCGGCAGGGTATTGTAGGCCAATACGCCTTTCAGACGGCCTTCTTCGGACGCGGCTTTCATCAGCGCGTTGATTTCTTCGGCAGAAGTGTCGCGGCCTGCTTGGAAGCTCAGGTCAACCAGGGAAACGTTGACGGTCGGTACGCGGATGGCGAGGCCGTCGAGTTTGCCTTTCAGGTCCGGCAATACCAAACCGACGGCTTTTGCAGCACCGGTTTTGGTCGGAATCATGTTTTCCACGCCGCTACGCGCACGGCGCAGGTCTTTGTGGCGTACGTCGGTTACGGTTTGGTCGTTGGTCAGCGCGTGGATGGTGGTCATCACGCCGTTTACGATACCGATGTTTTCGTTCAACACTTTGGCAACAGGTGCCAGGCAGTTGGTGGTACAAGACGCGTTGGAGATAACGGTCATGTCGTCGGTAATCACGTCGTCGTTTACGCCGTAAACGATGGTTGCGTCAACGTCATCGCCGCCGGGAGCGGAAATCAGCACTTTTTTCGCGCCGCTTTCCAAGTGGATTTTGGCTTTCTCTTTGCTGGTGAACGCACCGGTACATTCCATTACCAGGTCAACGCCCAATTCGCCCCATGGCAATTCGGCTGGGTTGCGGGTAGAGAAGTAAGGGATTTTTTTACCGTCGATGATGAGGTGTTTCTCATCGTGGGAAACTTCAGAGTTGAAGCGGCCGTGAACAGTGTCGAATTTGGTCAGGTGAGCATTGGTCTCGATGCTGCCGCTGGCATTGATGGCAACGATGTCGAGTTGGTCTTGCAGTTTGTAGTCAAAAATAGCGCGCACTACTTGGCGGCCGATACGGCCGTAGCCGTTGATGGCAACTTTGATACCCATGGCTTTTCCTCTTCTTTTGGGTTTTGGGTTATGGAGCGAATGGTGGCAATTATAGCAAAATTGTAGTGTTGTGTAATTAATGTTTTATTGAAATTTTTAGGTTCGATTATTTTTGATTGTAGATGATTAGAGTAGAAATACAGGTTTAAATTTAATGTTATTTTGTATTTTTTGAAATTTTATTTTTTATTAATTCTATTTTTAGTGTTTTATGCTCGTTTTAAATCATGGTAATGAATGAAACGGGAAGAGGCGGATTGTTTTTGTTTATATTAAACAGAATGTGAGTGTGGCTTTTGATTACAACATACAACAGTGTAATTTTCAGACGGCCCGGGTTTAATCGAGCAAAAGGAAAAGGCCGTCTGAACATTTTTGATGACATGGAATTTAAACGCCTTGGATTCCTGCTTTTCCTTGCCGGATAAGGGGAGGGCGGTTTTTAGCAAAGGGGAAATGGTCGGAACAAGGGAGGGAAAAACGGTGGATTGAGCTGTGTTTGAGTGTTATATAAATAAGTGTATGAAGGTTTTAGTCGTAGTGTATGAAGATTTTGCTTGTGATTTAAATTTAATTATGACTTGTCAACACTGTTAAATTTTTTTACGATAAGGTCAGATTATGTTTGCATGGCCATAAGCGGTGCATCCTCTATACCGGATATTATCCTTGTCCGAATATCTACTTTAACCGACCGGCTTGTCCGGCCTGATTCCTAAATATATACGCGCAAGGCTGAACGGCCTTGGCGACACTCGACTTTTAAGAGGTTCATCGTGTCAAATTCTCAATCCAGCGAACGCGCGACGTTTAGCAGTCGCCGCGCCTTTATGTTTGCTGCCATCGGCTCGGCCGTGGGCTTAGGCAACATTTGGCGATTCCCTTACATCGCTTTCGACAACGGCGGCGGTGCTTTCATCCTCCCTTATTTGGTTGCGCTGTTGACGGCAGGTATTCCGCTGTTGCTGCTCGACTACGCCATCGGCCACCGTTACCGCGGTTCGCCACCTTTGGCTTTCCGCCGCCTCGGCCGTTTGTTTGAGCCGATGGGTTGGTGGAATTTCCTGACCAACGTCATCATCTGTATCTACTACGCCGTGATTGTCGGCTGGGCGGCAAGCTATGCCTATTATTCGTTGACTTCGGCATGGGGTGCGGATCCGCAGACCTTCTTCTTCAAAGACTTCCTGCAAATGGCCGATGCCAAAGACTTGGGTTTGGATTTTGTCGGTAAAGTTGCCGGTCCGCTGATTGCCGTGTGGGTGTTTACGCTGGCGATTATGGCTTTGGGCGTACAAAAAGGCGTGGCCGGTGCATCCACATTCTTCATGCCTTTGTTGGTGGTGATGTTTGTCATCATGGTGGGCATTGCCCTGACTCTGCCGGGTGCGGCAAAAGGTTTGGACGCTTTGTTTACGCCTGACTGGAGCCGTTTGGCAGATCCGAAAGTCTGGGTAGCCGCATATGGCCAGATTTTCTTCTCGCTCTCCATCTGCTTCGGCATTATGATTACTTATTCTTCTTACCTGAAGAAAAAAACCGACTTGGGCGGCACAGGCTTGGTTGTCGGCTTTGCCAACAGCAGCTTTGAATTGCTCGCCGGTATCGGCGTATTCGCAGCATTGGGCTTTATGGCGCACGCGGCAGGCAAGGAAGTCAGCGAAGTGGCATCCAGCGGTATCGGCTTGGCGTTTATCGCGTTCCCGACCATCATCAACCAAGCCCCTATGGGCGCGTTGATCGGCGTGTTGTTCTTTGGCTCGCTGGTGTTTGCCGGTGTAACTTCCATGATTTCCATCGTTGAAGTGATTGTGGCCGCGATTCAAGACAAAATGAACATCGGCCGTGTCAGCGCGACTCTGATTGCAGGCGTGCCAATGGCGATTATTTCTACCTTGCTGTTCGGTACGACCACCGGCCTGCCTGTGTTGGACGTATTGGATAAATTCATCAATACCTACGGCATTGTGGCTTCTGGTTTTGTTTACGTTCTGGCGATTGTCCTGTTGCACAAGCTGCCGGAACTGCGCAATCACTTGAACGCGCTGTCTTCCATCCGTGTCGGTAAAGTGTGGACTGCCAGCGTGGTGGTTACCGTCGCTATGCTCGGCTATATGCTTTATCAAGATACCGCCGGCCTCTTAAAAGAGAATTACAGCGGCTATCCTGACAGCTTCCTCAATATTTTCGGTTGGGGCATGGTGGGCGCTCTCTTGGTATTGTCTGTTCTGCTGTCGTTCTTGCCATGGAAACATGGTCAGAACTTCAATGTCAAAGACGAACATGAACACGAACGTGAAGGAGACGAATAATGAGTACTTCAGCCATTATTATGATGCTTGTCGCATTGATCGTCATTTGGGGCGGATTCATCGTCTCCGTCCTGCGCCTGCCTAAAGAATAAGGTTTGAGCAAATGAAAAGGCCGTCTGAAATTTAAATTTCAGACGGCCTTCCCCGTTAAAAATGGTAAAACGGCCTAAAAAAGAGTAGAATATGCACCGTTTACAACTCTGTGCCTCTCAGCAGGCTTGAATTATGGACCTTCCCAGTTCGCTTTTGAACTTCCTATCTGATACACAACAACAATAATCATCCCGCCGAAATGCCTTCCCGCGTCCGGCGGGCGGAGCATTTATGAGCATCGAACAAACCCCTCCGAATCTCGACAATACCCCCGACAATGATGTGGTAGAAGACCGCATTTCTGACGATATCGACCGCATCCACGCCTTATGCGAAGTCCTCGAGCCGGCCTTTGAACAAATCGAAGCAGGTGTGCCGATTGAAGATGAAAGCCTGCGCGACAAGTTTACCGAGCTGACCGTCCTCTTGGCCGAGTTACACCCTGCCGACGTGGCCGCCGTCTTGGAATCCCTGCCACCGCGCGAGCGTAACATCGTTTGGCTTTTGGTTGCTCCTGAAGACGACGGCGAAGTCTTGCTGGAAGTATCCGACTCCGTGCGCGAAATGCTGATCGAGTCCATGGACAAAGACGAGCTGTTGGCCGCCGTCGATGATTTGGACGCAGACGAATTGGCAGAACTGGCAGACGACTTGCCGCACCAAGTGGTGTACGAAGCACTGCAAACGCGTGATGAAGAAGAGCGCGAGCAGGTCAAAGCGGCGATGTCTTACGCAGACAACCAAGTCGGCGCGATTATGGACTTTGAATTGGTCAGCATCCGCGCCGATGTGACGTGTGAGGTCGTGTTGCGTTACTTGCGCCGTTTCGACAGCCTGCCCGACCATACCGACAAGATTTTCGTGGTCGATGAAAACGATGTGTTGCAAGGCGTGCTGCCCATTCGCAAACTCTTGGTCGCCGACCCTGAAGACATGGTGGCAGACGTGATGGCCACCGAAGTCGTGCGCTTCCGTCCGGAAGACGACGTGGAAGAAGCGGCGCAGGCGTTTGAACGTTATGACTTGGTAACTGCGCCGGTTGTCGATGAAAACAAAAAGCTGATCGGCAGGATCACCATTGACGAAATGGTGGACGTGATCCGTGAAGAATCGGAAGCGGATATGTTGAACATGGCGGGTTTGCAGGAAGAGGAAGACTTGTTCGCGCCCGTCTGGGATTCGGTGAAAAACCGCTGGATGTGGCTCGCCATCAACCTGTGTACCGCCTTTATCGCCAGCCGCGTGATTGGTGCATTTGAAGGCAGTATCGAGAAAATCGTCGCACTGGCCGCACTGATGCCCATCGTCGCCGGTATCGGCGGCAACTCCGGCAACCAAACCATCACCATGATCGTCCGCGCCATGGCGATGGGGCAAATGACCAGCACACAGGCAGGCCGCCTGTTGAAAAAAGAAATCGGCGTTGCCCTCGTCAACGGCATTATTTGGGGCACGGTAATGGGCGTGATTTCATGGCTGCTCTATGGCAACATCGGCATCGGTTTGGTTATGGTGGCCGCGATGACCTTGAACCTTTTGCTTGCCGCGACCGTCGGCGTCCTTATCCCCGTCATGATGGACAAAGCCGGACGCGATCCGGCATTGGGCAGCTCGGTGCTGATTACCGCAGTTACCGACTCCGGCGGCTTCCTGATTTTCTTGGGATTGGCAACCATGTTCCTGTTGTAATAGGCACAAAAGGACGTGTTCGACACGTCCTTTTTCAAACCGTTTAAAAGGCCGTCTGAAACTTCAATTTTCAGACGGCCTTTGCTGTTTTTTAGGCTTTACATCATTAGGGCGTTTAGTTTTTGATGACGTTTACGGAATAATCGGTACAATCCAATAGAGAGAGGTATAGATTATGAGCATTGCCCATATTGTCATTGAAATTGAGGAATCTACGACTTTAGATGACTGCAATGTACGGTTAAGTTTCAGTGGTGGTACAGAGTTGCAGTCAGATGAGGCAAAGACCGTGTTTTATAAAACTCTTGAAGCAATTGAGGGGGGTCTAGGAGACGATTAAAAAAACAGGCAGTTCTTTTAACTGCCTGTTTTTTTAATCGTCATTTGATCGATGAAATATATTGCAATTGAGATTGGAATAAGCTGGGTCATAAATTAATTCATCAATGGATGAATCCTCAGATAAATGCCAAATATTGCTCGGATGATGTGAATAGGAAGGATTGTGCCTAAGCGTATCCTCCCAGAAATCCTTTAACCAATCATCATTAGTGACAACATCAGTGTCAGACTCCAGTTTCATATTCCTGAATATCTTATTTAGAAAGATTGTCAGCACGGAAAATGTTATCGCAGGGAAGACAAACAGCAAGACTATGTTAGTCTCCCTATCAATATCAAAAAAGCCTGCTAAGATGTAGAAAAAACCAGCTGTCATGAACATAGTTAAACACAACGATACTATGGCTGCTGAAAGCAATTTGTCATTTTTAGCCATGGGTTGTTTTCCTACTTTCTGAGAGTCTTCCCATGAGGTTTTCAATTTTTGGATCTGGTCAGGGTCAGGATTATGTATATCACTAACCTTTCGCGCTCGTAGCCCACGACTATGCTCAAATGGTTCGAAATTCACTATCTTTCCTTGTATATCTGAACCGGTGGTTTGACGGAAAAAGTATTCATGACCATCTTCACCAAAGATAAAGCCAAAATCTTTTTCATAGCTATACCATTTTACGAATCCGATCATGATACTTCTCCTTTATTTATAGGTTACTTGAATGCTATCACTTGTAATTCAACGTTGGAAGAGGCTTTGCGGAGGGCTTGGACACGCATCATGGAGGCTAACAAGAGAAATTTTTTCATGGGTTGGGTTTCAGAATGTGGAGCGCGAATATAGCACTCATTTTGATAAACCATCAGTATGTTCATATTTTTATAAAGCCACAGCCGAATAGGGCAATATTCATTTTTTCAATCAGGCCGTCTGAAAACAAATATTATTCAGACGGCCTTTTCTGATAATATAACAACGAATTATTCCTTTCGGAGCCGTTATGACCTTCCCGCCACTCAAATCCCCACTAAAATTTTACGCCGTTGTTCCCACTGCCGATTGGGTCGAGCGCATGGTCAAAGCAGGTGCCGACACGGTGCAACTGCGTTGCAAAACCTTGCGTGGCGACGAGTTGAAACGCGAAATCGAACGTTGCGTCGCCGCCTGCCAAAACAGCGCAACCCAGCTTTTCATCAACGACCACTGGAGCGAAGCGATTGCCGCAGGTGCATACGGCGTACATCTTGGGCAGGAAGACATGGACACTGCCGATCTTGCTGCCATCGCCTCCGCCGGTTTGCGCTTGGGTTTGAGTACGCACTCCGTCGCCGAACTCGACCGCGCCCTGTCCGTACACCCCAGCTACGTCGCCAGCGGCGCGATTTTCCCGACCACGACCAAACAAATGCCCACCGCCCCACAAGGTTTGGACAAACTGCACGAATACGTCAGACAGGCACGCGGCACGCCCGTCGTTGCCATCGGCGGCATCGATTTGAACAACGCCCAGGCCGTCCTTGCCACCGGCGTTTCCTCACTCGCCGTCGTCCGCGCCGTTACCGAAGCGGAAAATCCCGAAGCGGTGGTTAAAGCGTTTCAGGCTTTGTGGAATGAATGAGGCCGTCTGAAAATAAGAAGTCTGACAAGAGGAGCAAACATCATGAAGATTATATTGAACAATGAAACCATCACATTAAACGGCACAACCGTTGCCGACCTCATCGCCCAAACCGCGCCGCAAAAACCGTTTGCTGTTGCCGTCAATACCCATTTTGTCGCCAAAGGCGCGTATGCGGAAACGGTTTTGAATGAAAACGATAAAGTGGACATTGTGCGCCCCGTAGTCGGTGGATAAGTGGTTTGCAATCAACAGGTCGGGTATTTGCGCCCGACTTTTGCCTGTTTGAATATCGGGCAGGGTTGCCCGATTGTCTTATGCTTAAAATCTAAGAAACAATACAAAGGAATCCATCATGTTTACCCTATATGGAGAAACTTTCCCTTCACGGCTGCTACTCGGTACGGCTGCTTATCCGACGCCGGAAATCCTCAAACAGTCTGTCCAAATTGCGCAACCGGCGATGATTACCGTTTCGTTGCGTCGTGCCGGCAGCGGCGGCGAAGCGCACGGGCAGGGTTTTTGGTCGTTGTTGGAAGAAATGGGCGTGCCTGTGTTGCCCAATACCGCAGGCTGTCAAAGCGTGCAGGAAGCTGTGACCACTGCGCAAATGGCGCGCGAAGTGTTTGATACCGATTGGATCAAGCTCGAACTTATCGGCGATGATGACACGTTGCAGCCTGATGTATTCCAACTTGTTGAAGCGGCGGAAATCCTGATTAAAGATGGCTTCAAAGTGCTGCCTTATTGCACCGAAGACCTGATTGCCTGCCGCCGACTGCTCGACGCAGGCTGTCAGGCGTTGATGCCGTGGGCGGCGCCGATTGGCACGGGTCTGGGCGCGGTTCATGCGTATGCGCTGAAAGTCCTGCGCGAACGCCTGCCCGACACGCCGTTGATTATCGACGCCGGTTTGGGATTGCCTTCGCAGGCGGCGCAAGTGATGGAATGGGGCTTTGACGGCGTGTTGCTGAATACCGCCGTTTCCCGCAGCGGCGATCCGGTCAATATGGCACGCGCTTTTGCGCTTGCTGTCGAGTCGGGCCGTCTGGCTTATGAGGCGGAACCTGTGGGGGCGCGTGAGAAAGCGCGCGCCAGTACGCCGACGGTGGGTCAGCCTTTCTGGCATTCGGCAGAATATTGATAAACATTAGGGCGTGTCGAACACGCCCTTTTTTGTTGGTGGAAAACCTGATTTCAGGTTGAACAGAATGTTCAGACGGCCTTGGCCAAAAGCTGTTTTAATGGCTTTAAGATTTGCCATGCCTGCGCTTTGAGTTGTGGCTGCATCAGCAAGCGGGCGGGGTGGGGAATGACGAAATGCGGCCGCTCTGCGCACAATTCGTTCATCAACCCGATCATGTCGGGGCTGTCGAAGATTTTGCCGAGAAATAAGACTGCACACGCTTGCGAAGCGGACAGCTCGTTTTGCATTTCGGCAAGCTCGGAGCGGATGTGTTCGGCATCGGGCAGGGCGGTGAACACAGGTGCGGTTTTGACCCATGCGGTTTTATGCGCCTGCTCGGGTTTGAGGCCGATAGCGGCGAGAATATTGTCGAGAAGCGTGCCGACGTCGCCGCTAAACAGCGTACCGTGCAGGCTGTCTTCGGTGGACGGGCAAATGCTGATCACCATGATTTCAGACGGCCTGATGGTTACGTCAAGACGGGGCAGGTTGTCTGAATGCGCGGCTTTTTCTGTTTTTGCCGGTGTTTCGGCAATGGTTTTGGGTGCTGCTTCGGGAACGCGGACAGCAGGTTTGGCCGTTTGCGCAGTGGCAATGGCGGCAGTGCGTGCCCGATGGGCGCCTGCGGATAAAGTGCGCACGGCTTGCGCGGTATCGGCAGCAATGGCTTTAGGGCGGACGGGTGCGGCTGATGCTGCGGCTTGAGGCGCGGCATGGATGATTTTGGCGTTTTGGTTTAACCACATCGGGCCCAAGCCCAAGGCTTCGTGCAGGTGCAGGTAGCGGCTGCTTAACATGATTTCTCCATCAATACGGCATCTTCGCTGCCACCGTCGGGCAGGGCGTAGTAGTTTTTGCGGCGACCGCAGGTTTGGAAGCCGTGTTTGCGGTAGAGCTGTTGCGCGGTTTCATTGCTTGCGCGGACTTCGAGCAGCAATCGGGTTGCGCCTTGCTGTTGCACTGCGTTTTGCCAGTGTTGCAACAGGGCGGATGCAATGCCTTGGCGGCGGTATTCGGGCGCGACGGCAATCAAATGTAGCTCGGATTCGTCAAACACGGTTTGCCACGCGATAAAGCCGGTAATTTGGTGATCTGCCTGGCTGAGCCAAACACTGTCGGGATGATGTTGAACCGCCGATTCAAACTGCTGCGCCGTCCATGACGAAGGATTGCCTTGTGCGTCAATGGCGGCAAGGGTGGGGCAGTCGGCAAGTACGGCTGGGCGCAGGTTCACGGTTTGGCCTTTTGTTGGGCTTGCTCTTGCGCGGTCAGGGCAATTTTGTTGCGGACGTAGAGCAGCTCGGCATGCGCCGCGTCAGTAGCAGGATAGCGGCCGCTGCGGGCAAGTTTAAGATAGTCGGCGGCGGTCGGCATATCGGCCTGACCGTCAAACGGCGGCTTGTCGGCGAGGGCAAAGGCATTGCCGATGCCTCCGGTAGGCGTTTTGCCTTCGGGCGCGGCAATGGCGGCGGCTTTGCCAACCGTGTAATCGCTCAAGCGGACATGGTTTTGCGTATCAAACCATGCGTAGAACACTTCGCCCATACGCGCATCGGTGGCCGCCAGTACGCAGCTTGATGGTGGCGGCAGCGAAGCGGCGGCATCGAGGCAGGGAATGCCGATCATGGGTGTGTCAAACGGCGTGGCCAAACCTTGTGCAACCGCCGCGCCGATACGCAGGCCGGTAAATGCGCCGGGGCCTTGTGCATAAACGATGCAGCCCAAATCGGCAGCCGTGATGCCCGCTTCTTTAAAGAGGCGTTCGATTTTCGGCAGGATTTGTTCGGATTGCTTGGTGCCGACGTTTTCATGAAACAGGCGGACTTCGCCTTGATGTTCCAATGCGATGGACAGAAAGGCTGTGCTGGTGTCAATGGCAAGAGTCGGGCGGTTGTCGGTTGGCATGGTGTTATTTTTTAGAAGGATATGGGTTGCCATTATAGTGGAACGGCGAGGGGGAACAAAGCATTTGGGCAGCGCTTGGGTAAAAACGCCGTTTGCTGCAAAGCTATTCGATAAGTGAACCAAGGTTTCAGGCCGTCTGAAAACGTTTCAGACGGCCTTGTTTTATTTGTCGAGTTTCAATAAAGGCGAACCTGCTTTTTCAACGGCGCGGCGGTAGGCTTCATGCGCTTCGATGCGCTGCAAATAGGCGCGGATATTGGGGTAATCTGTGAAATCGAAGCGGTCGGCCGCGGCTTGCAGCGGATAGCTCATCATGATGTCGGCACCGCTGAGGCTGTTGCCGACCAACCATTCGCGGTTTTCCAACTCGCTGTCGATATGGGAAAGATGCAGCGCGGCTTGCGGATGGATAAAGCTGCTTTTGATGCTGCCGCTGATTTTGCGGGCAATCGGTTTGACGAAAAACGGCATGGGCGCGCTTTCAATCCGGCGGAACACCAGTCCGAGCAGCAATAACGGCATCAGCGAACCTTCGGCATAATGCAGCCAGCGTTGATATTGCCAGTATTCGCGGCTGTTGCGTTCTGGCATCAGACGGCCGTTGCCGTAGGTCTGAATCAGATAGTCGGTAATCGCGCCGCTTTCCGCCAAGATAAAGCCGTCATCATCCAACAAGGGCGATTTGCCCAAGGGATGGATGGCTTTGAGTTCGTCAGGAGCGAGCAAAGTGTCGGGATGACGACGGTAGGTTTGCAGGCGGTAGGGCGTACCGAGGATTTCAAGCAGCCAAACAATGCGCAGGGCGCGGGATTGGTCGAGCGAATGCAGGGTAATCATGAGGGACTTTAAATATCGGTTTGTTTGAGGTCGTCTATGCTGATTTGGCAGGCATCGGCGTATTTTTGCAGGGTTTTGGCCGGTAGTTTGGCGAACACTTCGGGACGGAAATGCCGGCGCAGCTGCCATTTCCATACGCCTGCCGCCATGGCCAAGCCGGTTTCATCATAACGGCAGCGGAACATATGGTAGTACAGCGGCGAATATTCGTCTTTTTCGACGGCTTCGCGTGCAGCCTGCGTTTGGGTATCGAGTTCGCACACCGCCATTTCAGTGGCGTAGGCTTCGTCCTGCCAACCGTTGCTGGTGGCCGCTTCGTAGTGGCCGTTGCGTGTGCCATAGATGACTTTGCGGTGGCCGTGGTAGCTGGCGCTGTTGTCTTGAGGGATGTCGTCAATCTTCATTCAGACGGCCTTTACTGCTTCCAAAAGCATGAAACATGTTGAAAAACGGCCGCTTTCCGGAACGTAACACAGGATTTTTTGGCCGTGTTCGATGGGGAAAGTGCGCAAAAATTCTTCAAGGATGATGTAAATCGAGGCCGAACCCGTGTTGCCCTTGCTGTGCAGATTGGTAAACCATTTTTCCTGCGGAATGTCGAAGCCGATATTTTTCAGGCCGTCTGAAAGGCGGTCGCGGAAAAAGCCGGAAGAGTAGTGTGGCAGGAACCAATCGATTTCTTCGGCGCGGATGCCGTGTTTGGCAGCGATTTGGGAGAGGGGTTTTCCCACTGTATAGCGGACGATGTTTTCGTTCAGCAGTTTGACGTCCTGCTTGACCGCCATCAGGCTGTGGCGGCGGCCATAATCGGCATCGGCGTGTTTCCAGCCTTCAAATACGCCGTCGCGGAATTCTGCGCCGGCATACATGCAGGGCGGCATTTCGTTGGCGTAGGAAAGCAGGTCTATCCAGTGGATTTTCAGGCTGAGGCCGTCTGAATTGGGGCGGTCGGACAGATACACCGCGCCTGCGCCGTCAGACAGCATCCAGCGCAAAAAGTCTTTTTCAAACCCGATTTCGGGGGAAGCGTTTTCCAGTTTTTTATGGTCGGTTTCACTTTGGAACACTTCACCGCGCATGACTGCCGAGGCGTTTTCGGAAGCAACGGAAACCGCATGTGCATGTTCGCCGGTGCGCACGGCGTTGTAAGCGTGTTTCATTGCCGCCATACCTGCCGCGCATACGCCTGCCATGCTGAACACTTCGCAAGGCGGCATATCCAGCAAACCATGTACCATCACGCCGTGTCCGGGCATGGTTTGGTCGGGATAGGAAGTGGCGCAGGCCAGGCTGCCGATGGCTTCTGCAGGAACGCCTTGTGCAAACAGGCCGTTGACCGCTTTGGCGGCCAACTCGGCATTGGTGTGCGTCGTGCGGCGACTTTCGGGATCGATGGCGTAATGGCGCGACAAAATGCCGTTGGAACGCAAAATCATACGGCGCACGCGTGATGGTACATCGCCTGCCATGCCGAGGACGGCTTCCATTTCGTCATTGCCGACGGGGCATTGGGCAAGAAGGCAGAAACGCGGTTGAGATAAACATCTTTGAGTGTGTTATTCGATGTCATGATGTGGTTGTCAAAATAATCAACCGATAAACCGTGCCGCGTAGTCGCAGCTTGCAGTCAACGGGATGTGGTGTGTTTCGGCGTATTCCATCAGCGCGCTCACCAGCAGTTTGGCAATGCCGCGATGACGGAAGTTGGGCGAGACCTCGGTATGGTTTATGTCCCAGCCGCCGTTGTGTTCGGTATAGCTGATGTAGCCTGCTTCCAAACCGTCAATATCGATTTGAAAGCGACGGCGTTCGGGGTAGTGGATAACTTCGGGCATGGAGTGCTTTCTGTATTTGAGGCCGTCTGAAAAGCAAGACTGTCGTCGGCCGTTGCTGCAAAACATTTTGGTCGTTTTCAGACGGCCTCTGCCAACGTCGGTGCGGCTTCCGGCGTCAAGCCTTAACCGCTTTGGCGAGTGCCGAAGCTGTCAGCATCTGCGTGCCGAACCAGCCCCAATAAATGCGGTGGTGCTTGATTTTGCCGCCTTCCAGTCGCATCACTTCCAAAATATCCACCTGATCGCCGTCGGGCGTCTGGCGCGGGTATTCCCACACCAGCGTATCGCTCGCAACGAAATAGCGGCCGTCCCGATACCAGCGCACCAAATCGTTGGGACGGCGGCGCGTACCTTCCTGTAAAAAACGCAGGATTTCGGCCTTGCCGCACAGGATGCCGCTGTCGGTATTCATAATTGCGGGCACCAGCGGGCTTTCAAATACGGCGTCGTCGGCATACAGCGCAATCAGCGCGTCGCTGTCGCGGTTTTTGGCATATTCGTGCCAGTCGCGGTAAATGCGTTCAAAATTGTCCATATACAGTCTCCTTACAGGTTGCCGCCCGCAATCCGATTCATCCGCCGGAAGGTTGGCCGTAATAATCCGCCAGTTTTTTCAGACGGCCTTTGAGCAACGGATGCAACAGTTTTTTCAAAATCACGCTGACAGGTAAAACTACCAAAATCATCGCCAATAAAAATACGATGTAGAAGCACAGCAGCGCACGGCGCAAAAGCGGGGAAATATGGCCTGCCGCCATCAAAAGCTTGCCCCAGACGAAGAAGCTGCGGCCGGCGGCGCGTTCACTGAAAATCAGTTTTTCATTAACTGCCACTGCGCCCATGTTTTGAAACAGGGTTTCGTCCAAAGGCTGTTGGTTCAATAGTGTATCGCGCAATTTCGTACCAAACCGCGCCGCATCCGCCAATTCTTCTTCAGCAATGCCGGCGGAGGGCAGGGAGCGGAAGTAGCGCTTGTCGCCGGTCAGCATCCATGCGGGCGTGGTAATGAAACTAGCCGCGCTGTTGCAGGCATCGATTTTTACGATGTTGCCGATGAGTTTGGCACCGTTTTGTTTCAGCAAAGATTTCATTTTTTCCTGCGCGCCCAGCCACATATTGCGGCAGCCGATAAGCGTGATGACCGGTTTGCCGTCCAGCAGCCGGCGCGTTTCTTCGCGTTGCAAAAAGGCGGTCATCGGTTGCGAAGGAGAGAGGAACCAAACGGTGTAGGCAATGACCACCACATCGTAATCTTCGGATGGAATTTGCGGCGGCAGAATCGGGGCGGGTTTTAAATGGACGGTTTCAGGAAAGGTATCGAAAAAACGCCAAAACGGCCACGGAAACGGAAATGCCTGCTCCGGTACGATATTGACGCAATCGACCTGTACGCCGGCTGTTTGCAACGGCGCGGCAAAATTTCGCGCCAGGCTGGAGAGCTGCCCCGTTTGCGAGTAATGCACAATCAGCACTTTTTTCATTATCTTCCCTGCAATGAGTAAGTTATGGTTGGTTTGGACGGTATTATATAGTAAACCGACCGGCCTTGAACTTTATTCATATTCAGTATGTTCGCGTAGGTTTCAGCCGATTCGGATGGAAGCGCCGTATTCTGTCGGAATGGGGCGGTAAAGCGGATTTTTATGCCATGCCAACATGAACAACGGCCGTCTGAAAATTTTCAGACGGCCTTGTGTGGAAATCGGGACGCATGGTCTGGAACGGGATTTGCGCTTAAAGCATACGTTCAAATCGTATAGATAAAAAAATAACCGCTTCAAGGCGGTTGGTGGTGGCCAGAGGCGGAATCGAACCGCCGACACACGGATTTTCAATCCGTTGCTCTACCAACTGAGCTATCTGGCCTTCGCGTATTTCGTTGCGAGATGTGAATTAAACCAAATTTCGTTGCCTTGTGCAAGCGTTTGTAGGCTTTATTTTTGAGGCGGTAAATTAAGATTTTGTTTTGTATTGAATTATTTTTCGTTTTAATTGGCGGTTTTTAGGTTTGCCGGTTTGATTTTCAGACGGCCTAAGATACAATCGGCTTTTTTGCTTTGGATTTATGCCATGCTGTATGTGTTTGTTCGTGATATGTGGGATGTTTTGCGTTTGCGCTATCGTTCACCGGAGACGTATTTGTATTCGCCTTTGGTGATGGCGGCGGTGTTGCTGCTGTTGGGTGTGGTGAACGCGGCCAGCATGTCGCCTTTGTTTGGCAGTGGCGCGGCGGCAGTGTGCCTGTCGGTGATTTTGGTGATTGTGAAATGGTTGGTGTTGAGCCGCTCGATGCGCAAGGTGCTGCATTATTACGGTGCGCCCCAGCTGCCTTTGTGGGGCTTTATTTTGGTGTCTGAGGCTTTGCTACTGCCGCTGTTGCTGGTGTTGTATGTGCCGGCGTTGGCTGCGTTTGCGCTGCTGTGGCAGGCTTGGGTTTTTGTGGTGCAGGTACGCGGTTTGATGTGGATGGGAAATGCAACGGTAGGCCGTGTTTTGGTGGGCTATCTGTTGTATGGTATCGGCGTGCTGTGTGTGGGTACGGTGATTTTGATGCTGTTTATTGCCGCCGGTTGGTTGGACATGGAAACGTTGAATCAAAACCTGCAGGTGTTGATGTCCGCCCGTAAATAATCAATGGAAATTGGAAGGCCGTCTGAAATGTTCAGACGGCCTTTGTTTTATGTGTTTGTTTCGTGGTCTTGCAGGATTTTTTGATAGACGGGGTCGGGGAGGTAGCGGCCTATCATGTCGCGCCAGCCTTGTGGGCCGACCAAGCCTTTGACCATGGTGGAGGACACTTCGGCTATTTCGCGCGGCGGCATCAGGAAGACGGTGGAGATTTCGGGGGCGATGTCGCTGTTGATGTAGCGCATCGAGCGTTCGTATTCGTAGTCGGCGGAGGAACGGATGCCGCGGACGATGAAATTGGCGTTGGCTTCGCGGGCGTAATCGACCAAAAAGCGGTTTTCAAACACGCTGATGCGGACGTTGGGGAAGGGGTGGGTAATGGCATCGAGCATGGCGCGGCGTTCTTCTATGGTGTAGGTGCTGCGCTTTTCGGGATTGGTGCCGATGGCGACGATGAGTTCGTCAAAGAGGGATTGGGCTTCCTGTATCATCCACAGGTGGCCGAGGGTGGGAGGGTCGAAGCTGCCTGCGTACACGGCACGGCGCGGAGTGGTCGTGGTCATTTGGGGTTGGGAATGGGGTTTGTGTAGCGTTCAGGATAGGGGAGTTTGCCGGTGATGTCAAAAATCAAAAAGGCCGTCTGAAATTTCAGACGGCCTTTGCGGCTTTATCAGTCGTCACCGCTAATAGAGATGAGGATTCTCAAGAGGCTGCTGAAAATGTTGTAGATGGAGATGAAGATGGTCAGCGCTGCGCTGATGTGGCTGTCTTCACCGCCGTCGATAACGGTACGCACCTGCCACATAATCATCAGGGAACTGAAGACAACGAAGCCGGCCGCGATGGTCAGGCTCAGGGCAGGGATGTTGAGGAAGATGTTGGCCACAACGGCAATCATAAGTACGATCGCACCGGCACCGAGGAAGCTGCCGAGTTTGTTCATGTTCATTGTGGTGCGGCGTGCCATAGCGGACATGGTGAAGAATACACCGGCGGTCATGGCGGCGGCCGTACCGACGATTTGCGCGCCGTTGTTAATCGCTAAGGCGTATTGCAACATAGGGCTGATGGCAAGGCCCATGCCGAAAGTGAAGATCATCAACAGGGCTACGCCGACGTTGCTGTAACGGTTTTTCTCAATCAGGAAGGTCATGCCGTAGAAGAAGCCGAAGAAGGCGGCCAGGGCAACATAGTATGAACCGAACATGGCGAAAATGTTAAAGCCTGTTTTGGCGGAAAAGAACGCGCCGGCAACGGCAGGAATGAAAGACAGGCCGAGCAGGCGGTAAGTTTTTTGCAGGACGGTATTTTTGGCAACCGAACCTTGCGAGGTATAGTCGTAAACGTCGTTTTGCATGGCGTTTGCTCCAATGTGGATTGAAAATGAATGAAATTTGGATTTTAACAGAGAATCAGGGGTTTGTATGATTTATCTGTTCTATTTGCCTAATATGCGGGGCAATCGGGAATTTTAAAGGCCGTCTGAAAATCGGGTTTCAGACGGCCTTGGCTTTTCAATGCTTATTTAGGCTCTTGCGGAACATAGCCTTGTACGGCATCTGCGCCGTCGCCGAAGAAGTATTGTTCCATCTGCTGGGCGAGGTATTCGCGCGCGCGCGGATCGGCAAGGCTTAGGCGGTTTTCGTTGATGAGCATGGTTTGGTGGCGGGTCCATGCCATCCATGCTTCTTGGGAAACGTTTTCGAAGATGCGTTTGCCCAGCTCGTTGGGCAGCGGCGGAAATTTCATGCCTTCGGCTTCTTTGCCGAGTTTGACGCAGTGAACCATACGGGTCATGGCGGTTTCCTTATGATGGGTTGCAAAGTTGGTATTTTAGCCGATTGCACGGATAGGGGAAAGCGTGGGTTTCAGACGGCCTGAAACCTTGCTATGATGGTCTTTTCTGTTTATTCAGGCAAAGATTATGAACCGCCTCGATACTGCCCGCCGTTATTCCCTTTTTCTCGCCCGCAACCTTGATTCCGGCAAACTCAAGCCCGAAATTTTCCTGCCCATGCTGGACAAGGTGTTGACCGAAGCGGATTTCCAAGCCTTTGCCGATTGGGACAAAATCCGCGCGGAAGAAAATGAGGAAGAATTGGCGCGGCAGTTGCGCGAGTTGCGCCGTTATGTCGTGTCGCAGATTATCGTGCGCGATATCAACCGCATCAGCGATTTGAACGAAGTAACCCGCACGATTACGCTGTTTGCCGATTTTGCCGTCAATACCGCGCTGGACTTTGCCTACGCCTATTATCAGGACATGTATGGCACACCGATAGGGCGTTATACCAAATCGCCGCAGCATTTGAGCGTGGTGGCGATGGGCAAGGCGGGCGGCTATGAGTTGAACGTATCTTCCGACATCGATTTGATTTTCGTCTATCCCGAATCGGGCGACACCGACGGCAGGCGCGAACGGGGCAATCAGGAGTTTTTCACCAAAGTCGGGCAGAAACTGATTGCGCTGCTGAACGACATCACCGCCGACGGGCAGGTGTTCCGCGTCGATATGCGGCTGCGGCCGGACGGCGATTCGGGCGCGCTGGTATTAAGCGAAACCGCGCTGGAGCAATACCTGATTACGCAGGGGCGCGAATGGGAACGCTACGCGTGGTGCAAAGGCCGCGTGGTTACACCGTATCCGAACGACATCAAATCGCTGGTGCGCCCTTTCGTGTTCCGCAAATATCTGGATTACAGCGCGTATGAGGCAATGCGCAACCTGCACCGCCAAATCCGCAGCGAGGTCAGCAAAAAAGGCATGGCGGACAACATCAAACTCGGCGCGGGCGGCATCCGCGAAGTCGAGTTTATTGCCCAGATTTTCCAGATGATACGCGGCGGCCAAATGCGCGCGCTGCAACTGAAAGGCACGCAGGAAACGCTGAAAAAACTTGCCGAGCTGGGCATCATGCCGTCTGAAAACGTTGAAACCCTGCTTGCCGCCTACCGCTTCCTACGCGACGTCGAACACCGCCTGCAATACTGGGACGACCAGCAAACCCAAACCCTGCCCGCCTCGCCCGAACAGCAACAACTGCTCGCCGAAAGCATGGGTTTCGACAGCTACGCCGCCTTTTCAGACGACCTCAACGTTCATCGGAACAAGGTCAATCAGTTGTTCAACGAAATTTTGAGCGAACCCGAAGAGCAAACCCCCGACAATAGCGAATGGCAATGGGCATGGCAGGACAAACCCGACGAAGAGGAGCGGCAAGGTCGTCTGAAAGAACACGGGTTCGATGCCGAAACCATCGCCGCAAGGCTAGACCAAATCCGGCACGGCCATAAATACCGCCATCTCTCCGCACACGCCCAGCCGCGTTTTGACGCCATTGTGCCGCTGTTCGTACAGGCGGCGGCAGAGCAACCCAATCCGACCGATACATTAATGCGGCTGTTTGACTTCCTCGAAAACATCAGCCGCCGTTCCGCCTATCTCGCCTTCCTCAACGAACATCCGCAGACCTTGGCGCAACTGGCGCAGATCATGAGCCAAAGTTCATGGGTGGCGGCGTATCTGAGCAAATATCCGATTCTGCTGGACGAACTCATCAGCGCGCAGCTTTTGGATACCGCGTTCGACTGGCAAGCCCTCGCCGCCGCCCTTTCAGACGACCTCAAAGCCTGCGGCGGCGACACCGAAGCGCAAATGGACACCCTGCGCCGCTTCCAGCACGCCCAAGTCTTCCGCCTCGCCGTCCAAGACCTCGCCGGATTGTGGACGGTAGAATCCCTCTCCGACCAACTCTCCGCCCTCGCCGACACTATCCTCGCTGCCGCCCTGCCGTGCGCATGGGCAGACATGCCCAAAAAACACCGCGATACGCCGCAATTCGCCATCGTCGGTTACGGCAAACTCGGCGGCAAAGAACTCGGCTACGCCTCCGACCTCGACCTCGTCTACCTTTACGACGATCCCCATCCCGACGCGGGCGACGTGTACAGCCGCCTTGCCCGCCGCCTGACCAACTGGCTTTCCGCCGCCACCGGCGCAGGCAGCCTCTACGAAACCGACCTGCGCCTGCGCCCCAATGGCGACGCAGGTTTCCTCGCCCACAGCATCGCCGCCTTTGAAAAATACCAGCGCGAAAACGCCTGGACGTGGGAACACCAGTCCCTTACCCGCGCCCGTTTTATCTGCGGTACGCCTGATGTTCAGACGGCCTTCGACCGCATCCGCGCCGAAATGCTGACTGCCGAACGCGACCAAACCGTTTTAGCAGGCGAAATCATCGAAATGCGCGAAAAAATGTTCCCCACCCATCCGCCTGCCGACAGCAACGTCAAATACGCACGCGGCGGCGTGGTCGACGTCGAATTTATCGTCCAATACCTCATTCTTGCCCATGCCCGCCAGTATCCGCAACTCTTGGACAACTACGGCAACATCGCCCTCTTGAACATTGCCGCCGACTGCAACCTCATCGACAAAACCCTCGCCGAACAAAGCCGCACCGCCTACCGCTTCTACCGCCAGCAGCAACACAACACCAAACTGCGCGACGCAGAAAAAACCGAAGTAACGGACGAATTGCTGACCCACTATGGCAATGTGCGAAAACTATGGCAGGAAGTATTCGGGGCAGAAGTAAAGTTCGGATAAGTAGCCATTTATCCGATTAAGGCATACTTTCGGGCATAAAAAAAACGTTGTTTGGTAAACCTAATAAAAAGGCCGTCTGAAACTTTTCAGACGGCCTTTTATGGTATTTATTCTTCTTCCTCTTCCTGTTCTGCCTCTGCAGGTTTTTCAAGGAAGTTGCCTGCCAACCACAGTAAAGCGCCACTACCCGTAATGCCTGCTTTAATCCATAGGGCGGTATCTTCGACCCATTCGTAAATCCAGGCCAAAACTTTTGGTACCGCGTTCATATAATTCAAACCGAATGCCAAATCGATCGCAAATCTTTTCCGCTGTTCTTGAAAGAATGCGAATTTCGGTTTAACTTCGGCATACCGTCTCAACGGTTTAAAATCCTGCGGGATTGGTGTCGAATTTAGAGCTAATCTACGTTAGCCCCAAATATTTTGGAGAATGGCTATTTGTCCAAAACTTTAGCATTGACTAACAAGCGCACCGCTGTACCTTCATAACGCTGGTTCAACCACGCCTGTAAGCGTTCGTGATCTTTGGCAGGCAGAGGCTCCTTAAATTCGAGCGAGACCACGACAATATCGTTACTTATGTCTGCCTGTTTGTTTTGACTGCTTTCAGGCTGCTCCTGTGTAGTGGGTGCCGTTTGCGCTTTCTCCCAAACCAAGCCGCGTCCGACAACGATTTTTTCCGCTTCCGGATATTGGGCTTTTAATTCCTTGAGTACCGCAGCATCGTCAGCACCGGCAGTTTTACCTGCAAGCACGGTATCTATGTAGGCTTGTTGCTCTTTCAACTCATTTTGCTGCTGCGCCGAGTTGTTTCGGCTTGCCAGCAATTCTTCGATTTTAGCATCGTCCCCTCCCGCATAGACCACGTTGACCTTCGGCGCTTTCACACCTGACACTTCAAGGCTCTTCACCAATAAGGCAGAAATTTTCTCAGCATTGCCCGTTCCGTTGACAATCAGACCGACCATATTTTCTCTGTGGTTCAAAATCTTACGCAGCACGAAAAAACCTTCCTGTTGCTGTGCGGTGGCAATGGCGGAATTGGCTTTGGTGTTGAAGATCTCCTGACGCACCAGTCCTGATGCCATATAGCCGCTCGGAATCATCACAGCCAGTACGACGGCGGTAATAATGATACTTTGCAACCGGCGTTTGGATTCCGTTACCAACCCCCTGCGCGGCAGCTTGAGCAGCTTGGAAAACAACAAGGTCGAAAAAGCGATGAACACGCAGTTGATGGCAAACAGATAAAAAGCGCCGAAAAAATATTGCCAGTTGCCATGAGCCAGTCCGTAGCCCGCGGTACACAGTGGCGGCATCAATGCGGTCGCAATCGCCACACCCGGTATGGCATTGCCTCCTTCTTTTCGGGTCTGCGCCACAATGCCCGCACTACCGCCGAAGAAGGCAATCAACACATCCCAAAGAGTCGGCTGAGTACGCGCCAAAAGCTCACTTTGCGCCTCTTTAAGCGGGGTTAACAGGAAATACAACGTAGCGGTAATCAAGCTGATGACGACAAATATAATAATATTGCGTGCCGCTTGGCGGATCAGCGTAGTATCGCCGACCGCCAAACCATAACCCATACCGACTATCGGCCCCATCAACGGCGAAATCAACATTGCGCCGATCACTACCGCCGTGCTGTTGACATTCAGACCGATACTCGCCACAGCAATGGCAAATATCAATACCCACATATTGGTTCCGGACACCCGAGTATTGGCACGAATGACGGAATCGATTTTGTCAGGATGAGCTTGGTCATGTGCAAGATTGAACACATCTTGCAACTTGGTCATGGCAACGTTGTCTGCTACTTCCTGTTTTTTACTATTTTCTTGTTCTAGTTCTTGCATGTTCTTACCTTTATGCCGAGGATAAATAACGTACTGCCCAAGCTTTTCATTATTATTCCTTATAAAATTAAATGTGTGCATCAAAGCCAATCAGCGGTGCAATGAAGCTGAGTGAATGTGAATATGTCAAAAGATGGAATTATAGTAGGTTTTATGTAAGGAAGATTTTTTGTTTACGTAGTACTGATTTAGCTTAAGCATGATCTGCAAAAACTGTTCTCATTTTCTGTCGATATTGTGATACAGCCAAACAAGTTCTAAAATATGCACTCATTTATGTATTAAAAACAAGGAGAAACTGATGTCTAAGGTTGCGGTACTCGGTGGCGGTCTTTCTGGCCGTCTGATGGCGTTCCAACTGGCAGAGCAGGGCATTTCGGTCGAGTTGTTTGAGAAAGGCGAACGCGATGGCGCGCAAGCCGCCGCTTATGTTGCCGCGGCCATGCTGGCACCTTCTGCCGAAGCGGTGGAGGCAACGCCCGAAGTCATTCGTTTGGGCAAACAAAGTATTGCGCTTTGGCGCGCGATTGTCGGCCGTCTGAATACGCCGGTGATGATGCAGGAAAATGGCAGCCTGATTGTTTGGCACACGCAGGACAAGCCGCTTTCTGCCGAGTTTGCCCGTCATTTGAAGCGCGGCGTGGCGGAACATGAAACCATACGTTGGAATGCGGATGAAATTGCGGCAAACGAGCCGCAACTGGCCGGGCGGTTTTCAGACGGCCTGTATCTGCCGACGGAAGGGCAGCTGGACGGACGGCAGGTATTGAATGCGCTTGCCGATGCTTTGGAATCGATGAATGTGCCGTGTCATTGGTCGTGTGAACGCGAAGTTGAAGATTTAGCGGCGCAATACGATTGGGTCATCGACTGCCGCGGTTATGGTGCAAAGAGCGCGTGGAACAGGCCGTCTGAAAGCGTTTTGCGCGGCATACGCGGCGAAGTGGCGCGCGTTTACGCCCCTGAAATCGAGCTGTCCCGCCCCGTGCGCCTGCTGCATCCGCGCTATCCTTTATACATCGCGCCGAAGGAAAACCATATTTTTGTGATTGGTGCGACCCAAATCGAAAGCGAAAGCCAAGCGCCGGCAAGTGTGCGTTCCGGTTTGGAACTTTTGTCCGCGCTGTATGCCGTGCATCCGGCATTTGGCGAGGCAAACCTTTTGGAACTGGCCACCGGCCTGCGCCCGACTTTAAACCACCACAACCCCGAAATCCGCTTCAACCGCGAACGCCGCCTGATTGAAGTCAACGGCCTGTTCCGCCACGGCTTTATGATTTCCCCGGCCGTGACTGGCGCGGCCGTGCGTTTGGTCGGTGCGCTGTTTGCCGGAAGCGACATTCCCGAATACGACGAAACCAGCGGTTTGCCGTATATCCGCGCCGCAAATTGAAGCCGTTGCGGGCGAAGTTGCTTGAAAATCGGGCAAATTGTTTGTGAAAGACAGCCACAGGCCGTCTGAAAATGATAAAATCGCCGTCAATTCAATTAACCTTGCATCTGAAACCGCATCATGCCGTTTCAGATGCCAAACCTATTTAAAACGATAAGCACATGACAACCCAAACCCTTTTAATCGAACTCCTTACCGAAGAACTCCCCCCTAAAGCCCTGAATAATTTAGGTAACCACTTCGCCGCTTCTGTTGCCGAAGGCTTAGAAAAAGCGCAACTGATTGACGGCGCAGCCGAATTTACTGCCTACGCCTCACCGCGCCGTTTGGCCGTTCAAGTCAAAAACGTGAAAGCCGTTCAAGCTGACCAAAAAATTGTGAAAAAAGGCCCGGCCCTGGCGAATGCCATGAAAGACGGTGTGCCGACTAAGGCTTTGGAAGGTTTTGCGCGCGGTGCAGGTGCGAAAATCGAAGACCTGACCATCATCCACGACGGCAAGCAAGACGTGTACGCCTACGAATACGTCCAAACCGGCAAACCGCTGGGCGAGCTTTTGGAAGACATCATCAATGCCGCAGTGAAAAAACTGCCGATTCCTAAAGTCATGCGTTGGGGCAGCAGCACATTTACCTTCGTTCGCCCTGTACACAGCCTGATCGTGCTGCACGGCTGCGACATCGTAAACGTCAGCGTTTTGGGCCTGCAAAGCGGCAACAAAACATTGGGACACCGCTTCCTCTCCAGCGGCGAAATCTCCATCGAAAATGCCGACAGCTACGCCGCACAAATGCGTGAGCAAGGCAAAGTGGAAGCATCGTTTGCCGAACGCAAAACCGCCATTCAGACGGCCTTGAACGAGCAGGCAGGTCGTCTGAAAGCCACCGTTGCCGCCGATGAAGCATTGTTGGACGAAGTTACCGCGCTGGTCGAATACCCCGTTGTTTTGGAAGCCGGTTTTGAAGAGCATTTCCTCGCCGTGCCGCAGGAATGCCTGATTCTGACCATGCAGCAAAACCAAAAATACTTCCCGCTGCTCGACCAAAACGGCAAGCTGATGAACCGCTTCCTGCTGGTCTCCAACCTGCAAACCGAAGATCCGTCACACATCATCCAAGGCAACGAACGCGTATTGCGCGCGCGCCTGTCTGATGCCGAGTTCTTCTACAAACAAGACCAAAAAGCGACTTTGGAAAGCCGCCTGCCGAAATTGTCCAGCGTGGTTTACCACAACAAAATCGGTTCGCAAGCCGAACGCATCGAACGCCTGCAAAGCATCACCGCCCATATCTCCAAAGCTTTGGGTGCGGACGCTGCCGCAGCCGAACGCGCCGCGCGTTTGGCGAAAGCCGACTTGGTGACCGAAATGGTCGGCGAGTTTCCCGAACTGCAAGGCACGATGGGCAAATACTACGCCCGCTTGGATGGCGAAACCGAAGAAATCGCCGAAGCCGTCGAGCAACACTACCAACCGCGTTTCGCCGGCGACAATCTGCCGAACGGCAAAGTCGCTACTGCCGTTGCGCTGGCCGACAAACTGGAAACCTTGGTCGGCATTTGGGGTATCGGTCTGATTCCGACCAGCGACAAAGACCCCTACGCCCTGCGCCGCGCCGCCTTGGGTATTTTGCGGATGCTGATGCAGTATGGCTTGGACGTAAACGAACTGATTCAGACGACCTTCGACAGCTTCCCCAAAGGTTTGCTCAATGAGAAAACGCCGTCTGAAACCGCTGATTTTATGCAGGCGCGCCTTGCCGTATTGTTGCAAAACGACTATTCGCAAGACATTGTTGCTGCCGTACTTGCCAAACAGCCGCGCCGTTTGGACGATTTGACCGCCAAACTGCAAGCCGTTGCCGCATTCAAACAACTGCCCGAAGCCACCGCGCTCGCCGCCGCCAACAAACGCGTGCAAAACCTGCTGAAAAAAGCCGATGCCGCGCTGGGCGAAGTCGATGAAAGCCTGCTGCAACAAGACGAAGAAAAAGCCCTGTACGCCGCCGCAAAAGGCTTGCAGCCAAAAATCGCCGCCGCAGTTGCCGATGGCAATTTCCAAACCGCCTTGTCCGAACTGGCTTCCGTCAAACCGCAAGTAGATGCCTTCTTCGACGGCGTGATGGTGATGGCGGAAGACCCCGCCGTAAAACAAAACCGCCTGAACCTGCTGAACCGCTTGGCAGAGCAGATGAACGCGGTAGCGGATATTGCACTCTTGAGCGAATAAGGCCTTGTTTCAGTTGACCCTCTTTTCAGGCTGCCCGATGTTTCAGGCAGCCTGAAGTTTTTCGGGCGTATCCCTTATATGGCGTTCAAGGGTATAATTCAGCAGATTTGTCGCACGACAAATCGCGCACATCAAACAATTTCCCACATTCAAGAGGCAGATTATGAATATTCCAGCCATCCGAACCGCACTCGATGCCGTATTGATTCCCCATACAATGCGCACCTTAGGCAGCGAAAAAGCCGTTACACTCCTTGAAGAGCGTTCAGACGGCCTGCATATCGGCCTGAAATTCGCGTTCCCAGTTGCCCATATCGCCGCCGACATTGCCAACGCCCTCCAAGAAGCCGTCATGGCACATACCGGCGACACGCATATCCACTTAAGTATCGATACCGAAATCGGTACGCACAAAGTCCAACCCGGCGTGACAACCATCAAAGGCGTGAAAAACATCATTGCCGTTGCATCCGGCAAAGGCGGTGTCGGCAAATCAACGACCACTGCCAACCTTGCCACCGCAATGGCCAGAATGGGCGCGCGCGTCGGCGTACTCGATGCCGACCTGTACGGTCCAAGCCAGCCCACCATGCTCGGCGTACAAGACCGCAAACCCGACCAACAAAACAAAAAACTGATTCCCGTTGAAGCCGAAAGTGGCATTCAAGTAATGTCTATCGGTTTCCTGGTCGATACCGACCAAGCCGTCGTTTGGCGCGGCCCGATGGTCAGCCAAGCCTTGCAACAGCTGATGTTCCAAAGTGAATGGGACAATGTTGACTATCTCTTCATCGACCTGCCGCCCGGTACCGGCGATATCCAATTGACCCTGTCGCAAAAAATCCCCGTGACCGGCTCCGTTGTCGTCACCACGCCTCAAGATATCGCCCTGATTGATGCACGTAAAGCCGTGGATATGTTCAACAAAGTCAATATCCCGATTTTGGGCGTTTTGGAAAACATGTCTGTTCATATCTGCTCCAACTGCGGCCATACCGAAGCAATCTTTGGCGCAGAAGGCGGTAAAAACCTGGCAGAGCGTTTGAACGTACCGTTGCTCGGCCAGCTTCCGTTGAGCCTGCCTGTACGCGAAGCCATGGACAGCGGCACATCTTCGGCCTTGTTTGAAAACAACCAAACCATCGCCGACATCTACACCGAAGCCGCATTCCAAATCGCGCTGGCCATTGCCGATAAAGGCAAAGACTTCAGCAGCCGCTTCCCGAAAATCGTCGTCGAATAAAAAAGTTTAAAAAAGTGTTGACAGCTGTGAGACCCGTCTCTATAATGCACAGCTTATCGGGTCGTTAGCTCAGTCGGTAGAGCAGCGGACTTTTAATCCGTTGGTCGAGCGTTCGAATCGCTCACGACCCACCAAATATGAAAACCTGCTTTGAAAAAAGCAGGTTTTTTTACGTTTGAACTTTAGGATTTTGTTGAAAATATTTTGTTATTGAAACAATCCATAGCACATCAAGCATCAGGCCGTCTGAAAGATATTTTCAGACGGCCTGAAGTTTTATAGGAATGGTTTTGAGAAATAAGTTTTCTACTTAGTGCAGACAAACTGTTTAAAACCTTACCTGCGTCTGCAACTGCCTACGATAAACCAGTACGGCAGCACTCAGTGTGGCAAAAGAGAATGCAGACAATAAAAGCAGATAACGGCCGACTCCGTCCAGTCCGCTGCGGTTGAGCAGCAATTCCTGAAAAGCCTTCAAGCCCCAAGCCATCGGGGAAATCCAAGTGAGTTGCTGCATGGTTTCGGGCATGACGTGGGCAGGGACCATAATGCCGCCGATTGCCGCCATCAGGATGATGCCGCCGCCGCCGAGCACGACGGCGTGTTCGGTAGATTTGGCGCAGACGCTGATTAGAAGCGCGTAGCCGAGTGCGGCGGCGCTGACGGCGGCGGACAGCAGTGCGTAGGGAACAAGGCTGCCGTTGAGTATGAGGGCGGGCACGCCAATTTCGGGCAGCAGGTAGCGGCCGAGCAGCAGCATTCCGGCAAATTGGAGCTGGTTAATCAGGAAATAGGGGACGAGTTTGGCGGCAATCAGGCCGGACGCGGAGGCGCGGGCGAGGCGCAGGCGGGTAATGGTGTTGGTCTGGCGTTCTAATGCCATGACGTTCGACAGCGGTATCATAATGAAAAACATACCGAAAATCAGCCATGCGGGTACGCTGTGCTGTACGGCGTTGGGTTTTTCAACCTTGCCGCTGCCTGCGCTCAGGTAGTGTTCTTCCAGCATTTTTTTATCTAAAAAGGTTTGCACGGCGGCGAATTGTTCGTCGTTTTTTTCATCGACTTTTTTCTGGATGTCTTTGCGGATGGAGCGGGGCAGTTTTTTATTGTCGATTTTGATGCCGTCGTTGTTGTCGAAATAGGCGTCCAGTCGCGTTTGGGTGTAGTGTTGCTGCAAAACGCCTTTAACCGCCGCCAGCCACGAAGGCTCGGTATCGGGCGGTACATAGATTTGCAAGGCGTTGTTGTCGGCGATTTTGCCGGAAGCGGCGTTCGGGTTGTGCAGCACCAGTTGGAAACGTTTGTCGTGCAGACCGTTTTGCGCGTCGGTCAGTTTTTCAGACGACATCAGCGTGACATGAATCTGTTCTTTTTCCAACGCGGCTGCCAGCGCAGTATTGACGCTGTCGTCTGCCGCGCCGACCAGCGCGATGCGGCTGTCGGTGTGCGGGTCTTGGTCGCGGCTCAGCGCCAACGACATAATCAGCATGAAGGCGATGGGCATCACAAACAACACGGCCAAACCGTGCAGGTCGCGGCAGAGCAATTTGAGTTCTTTGAGGAGGGAGGAAGTCGTCATTGTGGATTTTGCTTATCTGTTGCCGGTTCGTCTTTGCGCAGGAAATCGAGGTAAAACGTTTCCAGCGAACCGTGTCCCTGCTGGAAGTGGCGGATTTGCGCGCCGCTTTGTTGCAGGGCGGCGTAAACGGCAGCGGCATCGTGTGTCGTTTCCATCATGCCGCGGCTGTCCACTTGCTTGGCACCCAAAGCGGTCAGCGTTTGAGGCGGCAGCGGCGGTTCGACGGTAAAACGCACGACACCGGTTTGCGTGCTTAAAAGCTCGTCCAAACCGCCGTGATACACCAGTTTGCCATGTTGCAGCAGCGCGATGTTGCCGCAAAGCTGCTCGATTTCCGACAGATAGTGCGAGGTGTAAACCACCGTTACCCCCTGCCGCGTCAAATCCGCCACGCTGTCGAGGATAAAGCGGCGCGACTGCGGGTCGATGCCGACCGTGATTTCGTCGAGGAACACCAGTTGCGGCGTGTTAATCAGGCCGATGGCAAAATTCAGACGACGTTTAAGCCCGCCCGAAAGATGCTTCGCCGCCTTGTTTTTATGGGCGGTCAGGTCGGTCTGTTCCAACAGCGCGTTCAGACGGCCTTTGTCGCGCACTTTGTAAAGCGAGGCGAAAAACAGCAGGTTGTCCCACACAGAAAGCTGCGGATAAAACGCGAAATCCTGCGGCACCAAACCGATTTTCTGCCGCTCGCTGCGGCTCAACAGGTGCAACGGCTTGCCGTCAAACAAAATTTCGCCCTGCCGTACTTCTTGCAAGCCGGCCAAAAGCGACATCAGCGTTGTTTTTCCCGCACCGTTGTGGCCGAGCAGCCCCAAACATTCGCCGTCGGCAATATCGAACGACACATTGTCCAGCGCGGCAGTTTCGGCTTTGGGATAACGGTGGGAGAGGGATTGGATTTGAATCATGGTTTCAGACGACCTTTTCGAGCGATATTTAAATCGCAGCTCCCCATAAATAACGGCGCTGGAATTTACCGTCCTTAAATATAAAGCAGACATCGAAAGGATTGCCGTCCGAACCTTGTCTGCCAAACAGATAAAGCGTTTTATCACTGTTGCGGTAATAGGCTTCCCATTTTTCATACACATTGCTGCCGCGTGCAGTAGCGGCAAAATCGGGCGAGAACAGTCCTTGCAGTTCGGCAGCGGGAACCGCTTGACCGTTTAGCGTGATGCGTTCAAGCGCGAACACGCTTTTGGGAATGTCATAGTCTGTACCATAGAAAGGTTTGCCTCGATAGAGCCGCGCGGTGTATTTGTCTTTGTTGATGCCCGAGAAGTCGCTGAGTTTTGGATGGATGCGGCGGGCAACGATGTGTACCTTTTGTCCGCTACCGGACAAAGTCAGCGTATCGTCATGACCGGATTGTTCGCGCAGTCGGGCGAAGCTTTTATCGGAGGCGGGAAATATCAGACGGCTGTAATGGATGAAACCGTAGTCTTCTGCGGCAGGTTGTTGCAGTTGGGCAGTACAGAAACTCAGGCTGCCTTCACCGCCGTCACCCAAACATTCCAACGGTGTGCCGTTGGGAATTTTTGCCAAGACTCTGGCATTCAAATCGGGGCTTTCGCGTAAGTTGGTATGTCCGTCGGCATCATGAACCAAGGCAAAGCCGTCCGGCGGCGCGGCATGGGTTAAGGCGGAACACAAGAATAAGACAGTAGCTAGGTAACGCATTTTTAATTTCTTTTAGTTTTCAGACGGCCTGAATGTCAAAATAATCCACGGTAGATTAATCGGGAACGAATAAATCCTGATTATTTCAATAATCCGCGCCACAATGCTTCTTCATTATCCGCAATTTTGCGTAGAAATTCGGCGATGTTGCGGCAGCCGTTTTCAGATGGTTTTTTGCATTGTTTCACGCACATTGCTGCGAATTGACGCCATTGGTCACCGATGGCGGTCATTTGTTCTGAGGCCGTCTGAAACGCAGGTTCGTTGCAGATATGGGCGGCTTGTTCGAGGAAGTAGGCGTAGATGTAGCGGAAACCTGCGCCGCCGGTGCCGATTTCTTCCTGCATCCGTACCAAATGGCCGAGAAACAGTTTTTGGTATTTGTCGTTTTGTTTGGCGGGCAGGGATTCGATTTTTTTGGCCAGCGTGCGGATGCCTTTTACGCCGATGAAAAAGACCGGTGCGAGCATATGTTTGGCGTTTTTGCGTATGGCTTTGCGGATAATGGCGGGCAAGTCTGCCATGATTTTTTCAGACGGCCTGTTATCTTCCAAGGTGTACATCATGCCTTTTGCCGCCAATACGCCTTTGGCAAAGCGCGCCCGTTGCAAATCTTCGGCGGCGCAGCGTTGTACGGTTTCAAATACGGGGTCGCTGATGAGGTAGTCGTTGCCGTCTTTTCCGTATACCAAGAGATTGTGTGCGTTGAAATGGAAACGCATTTGCGGCGGGAAATACGGCAGCCAGAATACGGAGGTCTGCAAACCCGCCAGCTTGCCCGATGAAAGCGCGGCATCCAGCGCGTCTTGTCCCTTTTGGGCATTGGAAAATTTGCGGACGGACAATTTCAGCCCCAATGCCTTGCAGGTGTTTTTGATGATGCCGCGCGGTGCGATGCGGTAGGAAACCAGCGGCATGCCGTTTAATTTGATCAGCGGCATCCAGACAAATGTCAGTGCGTGGGCAATACCGAAAATCATGGCTTCGTCTAAATTGTGGCCATGGTATTTGAGCAGGGTGGACATCACACCGCTTTCGCAATGGGCGGTATGCTGGTGTGGAAATTCTTGTGTGGTCATAAAGTTATTGGTTTTCGTGCAATGTTTTCAGACGGCCTGATGCGGTCGGAATGGGTTTGTTATTTTGGAAATCAGCGGGCTTCTTTGGCCGCTTCCTGCTCAGCTTTGTAGCGGCGCAGAAACTCGATGGCAGCGGCTTTTTCGGCTTCGTTGCCGTATTTGGCATCACGTTGGGCGCGGCGCAGTTCGGCGCGTTCTTTGGCTTCTTCGATTTGGCGCGCTTTGAAGTCTTCGCGGTTGTCGGAGGAGACGAGTTTGTCCTGTTGCGATTGCGCTTTTGCCATGGCTTTAGCAATCAAATCCATGGGGCTGAATGCGGCGCTTGGTGCGGCTGTTTGGGTTTGTGCCTGTGCGGCCTGTTTGGCTTTGACGGCGGCTTCGCGTTGCGCCAGCAGGGCTTTGCGTTTGGCATCGTCGCGCTGTTTGCGCGCAGTATGGCGTTCAAAACGGCTTTGCGCGTGTTCGGCGGCGGCAAAGCGCGGTTCGGCAGAGGTGCTGAAACGGCGTGCGGACGGTAGGAAGGGCTGCGATACGGGAACCATGTCGATGCAGTCGACGGGGCAGGGGGTAACGCACAAGCCGCAGCCGGTGCATTCGTCGCTGATGACGGTGTGCATCAGTTTGGATGCGCCCATAATGGCATCGACAGGACAGGCGCGGATGCAGGCGGTACAGCCGATGCAGACGGCTTCGTCAATCAGGGCTACGGCTTTAATTTGTGTTTTTGCTGGCGCGAGGTAGGGCTTGCCCAATAGGTCGGCCAGGTCTTTCATGACGGTTTCCCCACCCGGTGCGCACAGGTTTACCGGCGCTTCTCCTGTCGACAGGGCGCGCGCATAGGGTAAGCAGCCTTCGTAGCCGCACTCACGGCATTGGGTTTGCGGCAACAGGCGGCTGATGCTTTGGATGGGAATGGTCATCATGGATAGTCAAAATCGAAAAGGCGCATTATATCAGATTGTTGCGTTTATTTTGGCGAAACCCGCTTTGCTTATTTTAGAGAAACTCCCCACGCTCGTTTTGGGAAACTCGTTACACTCGTTTTCAGACGGCCTGAGTCGGGTTTGCGTTATAATTTTGAAATGGATTTATTCGGGTAATTAGGAATGACGGCTACACTTTGCCCCTGTCAGTCGGGGCGTGTTTATACGGAATGTTGCGCACCATTTCATGCGCGTGAGGCGGCGGCCGCGACGGCGGAAGAGTTGATGCGTTCGCGTTACAGTGCGTATGTTTTGCAGGAAATCGACTATATCGTGGACACGACTGTCCCTGAGCAGCAGAATTTGTTGGACAAGCAGGATTTGGCGGTATGGAGTAAGCAGACGCAGTGGTCGGGGTTGAAGGTTATCCGTCATGTGCCGTTTGGCAAGCTGCATGCTTTGGTCGAGTTTGAGGCGTATTTTGAAGAGAACGGGCAAACCGGGTGCCATCATGAATTGTCGGCGTTTGTGAAAATAGACGAGCGTTGGTACTTTATTGATCCGACCGTTGCTTTGCCGACGATGAAACAGCCTTGTTTGTGCGGTTCGGGCAAAAAGTTTAAGGCGTGTTGCGGACAATTTTTCAAATAGTAATGTAAACAGGCCGTCTGAACGTTCAGACGGCCTGAGCGGTTTTTGCAGATAAAAAAAACCATTCATACTAAGGGAGAAGTATGAATGGCCAATACATTGCGGGAAAACGTCTTACTTGCTGCACCGCCCAAAAGGGATGAAAGAGCGGTGTTGTGTCAGCGATTAATATTTTACCGTTTTTAGTATTAAATGCTGTTAAGAAGTGAAATAATTTAAATAAGTTGCAAGATAATCGTGATTTTTTGAAGATAAACGGTATTTTTACTGATTTTCTCGAATCCATTTCACCCATTGCTGAAACAGCTCGGGTTGCAATGCGGCGATGACGGAACGCTTAAATACATGTTCGCCGCTCCAAAAATCGTCGCCTTCCAAAGTGGTCAGGCAGCCGCCGGCTTCTTCAAAAATCAATGCGCCGGCAGCGTAGTCCCAAAGCTTTTGTCCGCCGTGGATGTAAATATCGTAGCGGCCGCTGGCAAGATAGCACCAGTCGAGCGTGCTGCTGCCCATGCTGCGGATTGTGCCGAATGGGGCAAGGGTATTCATGCGGCTGGCGAGTTTGCCTGAACGCAGGTATTTGATTTCTACGCCGGCAATGGATTCGTTGAGTTTTTTGTTTTCGGAGCGCAGCGGTAGCGGCGTACCGTTGAGGAATGCGCCTTTGCCGCGTTCGGCATAGAAACATTCGCCGCTGACCGGATTGTAAATCACGCCCAATTCGGCGTGGCCGTTTTTAACCAGTGCGACGGATACGGCAAAATGCGGCAAACCGTTGACGAAGTTGTTTGTGCCGTCGATAGGGTCGACAATCCACAGGCCGTCTGAATGTTCGTTCCACAAACGGGTTTGCTCCTGAACGCTCATCTCCTCGCCCAACATCGGACAATCCTCCAATAAGGGCAGGGCGGCGGCAAAAGCGGTTTGTGCGGCCAAATCTGCTTCACTCAAAACCGAGCCGTCTTCCTTGCGTCGTGACGGCGTGTTCAGAAAACGCGGCATGACTTCGGTTTGGGCGATGTGGCGGACGACTTTCTGTAAACGGTATAGCACGGCGTATCCTTGTTTTTTGCAGTTTTGCGTGACAGTGGATTAAAATTCGGGAAGTTTTCAAATTATAGTGGATGAAATCAAAATCAGGCAGGCAAGTGTATGTCGTCGCCGTGTTTCAATTTTGTTCACGAAAGTTCAAATTATATACATGAATAAAGCAGGAAACCATGCCCCGATTTTATGTTGATTTTGCCTTAAGCCCCGACAGCGTGGTCGAATTGCCCGATAATGTGGTTCGCCATCTGAATGTATTGCGCGTGAAAAACACGGAAGAAATCGTGTTGTTCAACGGCAATGGCAAGGCATATCCGGCTTTGCCCGAAGTTTTGGAAAAACGCCGCGCCAGCGTGCGGATTTTGCGTGAAGAGGCAACGGACAATGAATCGCCGCTGAACATTACGTTGGTACAGGCGGTATCCGCCGCCGAGCGCATGGATTTCACTTTACAGAAAAGCGTGGAATTGGGCGTGGCAGAAATTCGTCCTGTCATCAGCGAACGCTGTGTCGTCCGCTTGAGCGGCGAACGTGCAGAAAAGCGGGTAGCGCGTTGGCAGGAAATCGTCGTTTCGGCGTGTGAACAAAGCGGCCGCAATATTGTGCCGAAGGTTTCGCCGCTGACGACTTATGCACAGGCTCTGCAGCAGTTGCCGCAGGAAACGACCAAACTGTTAATGAGCTTGAACCGCGCACAAAAACTGAGCGATGTTCGGCCTCAATCCGGTAAGGTCGTGTTTATGGTCGGCCCGGAAGGCGGCTGGACGGAGAAGGAAGAGCAGCAGGCATTTGATGCCGGTTTTCAATCCGTTACGCTTGGCAAACGGGTGTTGCGTACCGAAACCGCCTCACTTGCGGCCATTGCCACCATGCAGACGCTTTGGGGCGATTTTGCATAAAGTTCAGGCCGTCTGAAAACGAGCGTAGCGAGTTTCGCTAAAACGAGCTGTTGCTTCAAGAGATAAAAATGGGGGTTTAAAAAATGTCTTACACCTTTACACTGACCGAGCACGAGTTGGAAGCGGAATTGAAAAAGCTAATCGTGCAAGAGGCCGATAAGGCCGATGATGTGGATATGGATGATTTTACCGACGATGCACTTTTGTTTGGCGATGACAGTCCGGTCGGTTTGGATTCGCTTGATGCGCTGCAAATCAGCGTTGCCTTGCAACAGTATTTCCAAGTGCGTCTGCAGGGCGACCGGATGGTGCGCAAACATATGATGTGCGTACGCGATTTGGCGGCGTTTATCCGTGCGGAGCATGGCGCGTGAGTTGGGTTTGCGGTACGGCGGCCACTTCTGCCTTGAATCCGCAAACGGATTTCAGACGGCCTGATGCAGTGTCTTATACGTTTTTAAACCAGCCACAGCAGGCTGCTTATTTTCGTGCATTCGCCGGCGACAGTTTGGGGCGGAAGGAATTTGCGGATATTGCCGAACAACATTTGCGACAAGCCGCCGAAAGTGCAGGCTGGCCGTCTGAAAGCTGGCATGATGCGCCGGTGTTTATCGGTTCCAGTTCCTATTCCATCTCCGAATATGAAAACCGCCATTTTGCGGGCAATAGGGCGGTAGAAGAACACAATTTGCTTTATCTCGCCGAAGATTTGCGCCGGCGCAGCGGCAATCGGCAGATTTTCAGTTTCGCTACTGCCTGCACTTCATCCGCCCATGCGCTGATTCAGGCGGATAATTGTTTGCGCGACGGGGCGGAGCGCGCCTTTGTGCTTGGGATTGAAAACCTCAACCGGCTGACTTTGCTGCATTTTCACAGCTTGGGTTTGCTGGCCGAGCAATATCGGCCTTTTGGCGGAAACGGTTTGATTTTAGGCGAAGGTGTTGCCGCACTTGCCTTATCTTCCGCTGCTCCTGAATCTTCTTCAGGCCGTTTGAAACTTATCGGACATGCCGCCAATACAGGCAATGACCTGATTCAAAGCGATGGCCAAGCGCAAGAGCAGGTAATGCGCCGTGCGTTAGATATTGCAGGCATCGCTCCTGAAAGTATTGCAGCCGTTAAAACACACGGCATCGGCACGGCTGACAGCGATGCCGCCGAATTGGCCGCACTGGAAAATATATTCGGTACACTGCCGCCTTTGATGGCGTTTAAGCCGCAAATCGGACACACGCTTGGCGCAACGGCAGCCCTCGAAACGGCTTTGCTTTTATCCGCTTTAAAACAAGGCGGAAGCAGCGATTATCAGGGGCGGGAAATTCGTTTTTCCGAGTGCGCGGCTTCACAAAAAGGCGGCTTTTTCTGTTTGGCCAATCAGTTTGGTTTTGGCGGCAGCAACACATCTTTGGTATGGCAATGGCAACCGTAAATCCTAATATCCGTATTACCGCCGCCGTGCGTTTTGATACTGGCGCCGGCACCGGCGGCAAAATTCTCAAACAAACCTTAAAGCAGCAAAGCGGTATAGATACCCGCCGCCTCAGCCGCTTGAGTTTGATTGCCGCGCTTGGTGCAGGGCAGTTAAAGGAACAAAGCGAAATCCGTTCTGATTGCGCTGTTTTTCTCGGTACACCATTTTCTTCGCCATCCGTATTTGAAAAAATGGCAGACAATGTGCTGAACCATCACGCCGCGATGCCGTTTGACTTTATCGCCAATCTACACAACTCTCCCGTTTTTCATGCCGCGCAAGCGTTAGGCACGCATGGTGCAACTTTGGTCGTGGCTGCTGACAACAATGTGGATACCTGCTTTCATCCATTATTGCTGGCGATGCAGTCTGTGCAAAATGGCGGACAAGCTGCGGTTGGCTGGGCATATGAACATCAAGCAGCTCATGCCGATACCCATGAAGGCAGTATTTGGATGTTGCTTGAAGCCGGTGCAGAGCAGGGTGTTCCCATTGTGTTGAATGATGAAGTGATGCAGGCTGATAGGCCGTCTGAAAAGCCGCAATATTATTGGCAAAATATCGCCGATTGGATAGAAGAAGTAATGGCGCACGAGGGTAGGAGTGTGAAGAAATATACTTTGGCGTGATCGGCAAATGATTTTAGAGAAAGTATTTGTCTTTTGAATAAATAAGGTTTATGTCATTAAAAAGGCCGTCTGAAAATATTTTCAGACGGCCTTTTTGTATCAAAAACCAATCAACGAGACATCTCACCTTGAATAGCGCGGATATTCGCTTTACGGGCGTTGATGGTACGGGTCAGCTGTTGGATTTTAATCTGCTCGCCTTTTTGTTTGGCCGCATTCAGCTGTGTTTGAAGGCGGGTAATAGCGGCCTGTTCATTGCGTACTTCGGTCTGCAATATCTGTTTGCGGGTTTCTTTAGGGCTTGGCTTAGGAGCCGGCGTAACCACAGGTGCAGTACGGATAACAGGGGCTTTGTATTTGCTGTATGAAGAACTGCGTGATTTGTTCTGACGGTTGCGCAGGGTAATATTAAGGCGCGGATTGGCGGCTTCGGCTGTGTTGGTCACGCTGGTAATCGGTACATTCGGCAGAATTTTGATATCGTTGTAAACATTGCTCGGATCAAACGGAATATTGGCAGCCGGTGTATATGCCTTAGGGAAAGGTGTTTGCGCGGATGTTTTGCTTTGATCTACCGGGGAAACCGTTGTAGCAGGTTTATTTGGTACATTTGATTCTACTGTTGGCGCAACAACGGTTTTAATCGTTTGTTCGTTAGCCGTGTTTGCGACAGTTGTTTTACCAGTATTGGTGTTTTTTGCATTATATCGGGTTGAGGTTTTGGTATAGGCTTTACCTTTACGCTTGGTTTCAACTTTGATAGGTGTTTTGTCAATTGCTTCATCTGAGGCAATTACGGTTTGGTTATTTTGTTTGGCCGTAGTTTTATCAGGTGTTTTGGGTAAAACAACAGGATTCTGAATAATTGTTTGAGGGAGTTGAATCGCAGATGTTGTTGGAAGGGTTTGCGTAATAGGGGTAGGAGTATTGTTTGGAGTTTGAACAGCCATAGTTTGAGGCTGTGTAGTAGCAGACATGACGTTGAGAACGTCGGTAGTGTCAATTTCAGACTTTATTGTAGGGGCAGTGTCTAAAACAGCTGTATCGCTGAGAATGGCAAGACCGTCAGCAACGTTTTTGTCAATTTGAGAAGTTAGACGTGCTTGTGCAATAGGAATGGAAATAGGTGCGGGAACACCGTATTCATTTCGAGCAACAACGACTGGGGTTTGTACCGCAGGAGTTGCTTGAGAAGCATGAACGTAGTCAGCGGCAGATGCTTTAAATTCTGTTGTTTGTACCGTTTTTAAAACCGGAGTGTCGCCTGGAATTGCAACGACGCTGTTTTCCGTTACATTGTTTGTTTCAACTATGCGACAGGCGTCATTGATCTGGTATGAAGCATAAACGGTGATGCCTTCAATATTGCAGACATACTCGGCAGCATTGGCGGCGGCGGGTAGGGTCAGGCTGAGGGCAATGGCGGTTTTGCAGAAAAACGGTTTCATAAAGGCAATAGAATCAGGTTGTTTGTTTAAAGTGTAATTATACTATGTACACTGTCAGCATCCGCCAACTTATTTTTAGGCGGTGTAAAACTGTGGCTGGAAGGTTGAAAATTGGAACAAAAGATCTTAGGCCGTCTGAAACTTGTCATATAAAGTTTCAGACGGCCTTTGCTGTCATTGAGTATTAAGCGTTCAACAGGCTTTCGTCCAATGTCAGCTCTTCGTTTTTATTGACGGCGACTTTGCGTGCCAAAACGTTTTGGGCAATTTCGTGTGCTTCGGCAAGCGAGTGCATCATATAGGTACCGCATTGGTATTCGTTCAACTCGGGGATTTTGCTTTGGTCTTGAACGGTCAAAACATCCTGCATTGAAGCGAGCCATGCGTCGGCCACTTTTTGCTCGTCGGGCGTACCGATGAGGCTCATGTAGAAACCGGTGCGGCAGCCCATCGGGGAAATATCGATGATTTCAACGCCGTTGCCGTTTAAGTGGTCGCGCATAAAGCCTGCGAACAGGTGTTCCAGCGTATGAATGCCTTTTTCGGGCAGGATTTCTTTGTTGGGAATGCAGAAACGCAGGTCAAACACGGTAATGGTGTCGCCTTTGGGCGTGGTCATGGTTTTTGCCACGCGTACGGCAGGGGCGTGCATACGGGTGTGGTCGACTTTGAAACTGTCTAGTAGGGGCATTTGGGTATCCTTTGAGGTAAATAGATTTTTAGCTAGAGATATTTGAAGACTGAATCACAATTCTGCAATCTCAACTGCTTCGCCCGAAGCCGCACTCAGTGCTTCGTTTAAAACGTCGTAGAAATCGCGGCTGTCGCGCGTTGCCAGCCATTTGCCGTTTTGCTCGGCGAAATGGTAGCCGCCGCTTTTGGCGGCAATCCACAATTCTTGGTTGGGCGTGTGGCGGTTGACGATGATTTGCGTGCCGTTTTCGGCTTCGATGGTCAGGACGTTTCCGGCAAACTGGCAGTCGAAATCCCAGCCGTTTTCGTCGATTTGGTCTTCGATGTGTTCGAACAATTCTTCGCTCATGCGGATGAATTCGCTTTCGGTCATCATGGCTTTTTGTGTGGTTTTTGTTTAAGATACCGAATCTTGCCACATTCGTAATGATGAAGAAAGTTTTACTGATGAAATACGGCGTATTTTTTGCAGCGGCAACGGCTCTGCTGCTTTCTGCCTGCGGCTACAAAGGCGATCTTTACCTGCCCAAAGAAGGCGACAAGGCGCGCTTCGGCGTGATTCAAACCGGCTTGAAATTCGATACGGCCAAAGAACCGACCACTCAAACCAACGATTAAAAAAAGATTTCACAAACATGACTTTATTCTGCGAACAACTCTCTTATACACACCTTGCCGAAGAGTTTGGTACGCCGCTTTATGTGTACAGCAAATCTGCGCTGACCGAGGCGTTTGAAAACTACCAAACCGCGTTTGCCGCTTTAAATCCGCTTGTCTGCTACGCAGTGAAAGCGAATGGCAACCTGAGCATCATCAAGCACTTTGCTTCTTTGGGGAGTGGTTTTGATATTGTGTCCGGCGGTGAGTTGGTGCGTGTTTTGGCGGCAGGCGGCGATGCGGCGAAAACGATTTTTTCTGGTGTGGGTAAGAGTGAAGCAGAAATCGAGTTTGCACTGAATGCAGGCGTGAAATGCTTCAATATGGAAAGCATTCCCGAAATCGACCGCATTCAGAAAGTTGCCGCGCGTTTGGGTAAAGTCGCCCCGGTTTCCCTGCGCGTCAACCCCGATGTCGATGCTAAAACCCATCCTTATATCTCCACCGGCCTGAAAGCCAATAAATTCGGTATTGCCTATGCCGATGCGCTTGAGGCCTATCGTCATGCTTCCCGACAAAGCCATTTGAAAATTGTCGGTATCGACTGCCATATCGGCTCCCAACTGACCGACCTCAGCCCGCTTGTCGAAGCCTGCGAACGTATCTTGGCCTTGGTTGACCAATTGGCAGCCGAAGGCATTGTGTTGGAACACTTGGACTTGGGCGGCGGTGTCGGCATTGTTTACCAAGATGAAAATGTGCCTGATTTGGGTGCGTATGCCAAAGAAGTTCAAAAACTGATCGGTACACGCCGTCTGAAACTGGTTCTCGAGCCCGGCCGCAGTTTGGTCGGCAATGCAGGTGCGTTGTTGACACGCGTCGAATTCGTCAAACATGGCGAAGAGAAAAACTTTGTGATGGTTGATGCGGCGATGAACGATTTGATGCGTCCGGCGCTTTATGATGCCTATCATCACATCGAAGCGGTCGAGACCAAAGACATTGAGCCTCTGACTGCCAATATCGTCGGCCCGATTTGCGAAACCGGCGACTTCCTTGGCAAAGACCGCACCATCGCCTGCGAAGAAGGGGATTTGCTGCTTATCCGCAGCGCCGGTGCGTATGGTTCAAGCATGGCGAGCAACTACAACACGCGCAACCGTGCGGCGGAAGTATTGGTTGACGGCAGCGAATGCAAACTTATCTGCCAACGTGAAACCGTCGAGCAGCAAATGGCCAACGAATTGGCTTGTTTGTAAGGTTTAATTGTTTAAAAGGCCGTCTGAAAGCTTGATAGACTTTCAGACGGCCTTTGTTATGAAAGAAAAGGGCATGTATCCAACACGCCCTTTTTTAGCTGATCAATAATGCGGCGGAATCTCATCGCGCAGGCTGTACGGTTCGCGTTCGCCGTTTGCGCCTTTGTCCTGCATCCGTTGATACAGAAGCCGTAGCTGGCCTTGTTGCAAATCCAAAGCCTGCTGCATCTTGGCGATGGTGTTGTTCAGGCTGCCGATTAAATCTTCCTGCAAGGCCGTCTGAATTTCCAGCTCCGTGACGCGGTGTTCCAATTCCTGAATATCGCTCATATTAAAGCACCATCGCGGCAATCCAGCCGGCAGCCATCAGCGGGATATTGTAGTGGATAAAAGTCGGGATAACCGAATCGCGGATGTGGTCGTGTTGACCATCGGCGTTCAAACCCATGGTCGGGCCGAGCGTCGAGTCGGAAGCAGGGGAGCCTGCATCGCCCAGCGCACCGGCCGTGCCGACGATGGCGACGGTCGCCATAGGCGAGAAGCCCAAGCTCATGCACAAAGGCACATAAATCGCGGTAATAATCGGCAAAGTCGAGAAAGACGAGCCGATGCCCATGGTCACCAGCAAGCCGACGCACAACATGGTCAATGCGGCCATGCCTTTATTGCCGCCGAACAAAGCCATGCTGCGTTCGACCAAAGGCTGAATGTCGCCGGTCGCGTTCATTACAGCAGCGAAACCTTGTGCCGCAATCATAATAAAGCCGACCATCGCCATCATTTTGATGCCTTCGCCGAAGACATCGCTGGCGGCAGATCGGTTCATCACGCCCAACATCATAAACACAGCAAAGCCCAACATAGCGCCCAACACCAGCGAACCATCATACAAAAGCTGAATGGCAAAACACACGGCAATCGCCACGGCCGCCACCAAGCTGCGATAGGTTGAAGGCTCTTGTTGTTGTACTGCCGCACGGTTGTCTTCCGTGTCCGTGGTATTGTTTTGATAAATACGCGGCTTGCGATAGTGCAAAAAGGCCAGCAGCAAGCCGAATACCATGCCCAAAGCCGGAATCGCCATCGCATGCATCACATTGATGCCGCTGGTGTCCATGCCTGCCGAGCGGATATTGCCCAACATGATGTCGTTCAAGAAAATGGCGCCGAAACCGTAAGGCAGGAACATATAAGTCGTTACCAAGCCAAACGTAATCACGCAGGCCACCAAGCGGCGGTCGAGTTTCAAACGGTTGAACACCAACAGTAGCGGCGGAATAATCATTGGGATAAACGCAATATGAATCGGCACAACGTTTTGGCTCATCACACCCATGCACAAAATAATCGCCAGCAGCAGCCATTTGACCGCGCCTTCGCCTTTCGCATTGCCTTCGCCGCCGTTGAGCTTGCGGATAATCACGCCAGCAAGCTGTTGCGGCAGGCCGGAATGTGTGATAGCCATGGCAAACGCGCCGAGCATGGCATAAGACAGCGCGATTTGCGCCCCGCCTTTCAGGCCTTCGTTAAAAACAGGAATAATCCCTTGCCGCACCACATCGCCGGCCGCGTTGGTTACATTCTCCAAAGGCATACCGGCCACCAAACCGCCGACAAACGCGCCGACAGCCAAGCTGAGCACCACATGCACGCGCGATAAAGACAGCACAAGCATGATAATGACCGCAATTACAACCGCATTCATATCGTTCTCCGTTGTTCAGACGGCCTGTTATGTAAAAACAGGCAATCATCTGTTTACATATTACAAATAAACATCATAACTCAAGCATGAAGCCTTTGCAAAAAACGGCAGGCCGTCTGAAAACCAAACCATCGACTTTCAGACGGCCTGAAGTGTTCTTGTTTCATGTTTCAATATGGTATGCGGTTTATCGTCGAGATTAAGATATTCAAAAATAGCCAAAAAACGCGCGTTTCCTATTCTTTGCATATTGTATAAATGTTAAAATCGACATAATGCTCTATTTTTAGGTTTGTAGCTGAAACTAAAGCAGTTATTTATAAAATCTAATTCAATAATACACAAACAAAGGAAAGAAACTATGGATATTCTGACGCGGCTGCACAATCTGCCTCCCACCCGCTTTCATTACAAACTTTTAGTGCTGGTCGGCATAGGTTGGCTGTTTGATGCCATGGATACAGGCTTGGTGTCGTTTGTATTGCCGGCTTTGGGCAAAGATTGGGCGCTGGCTCCGGTGCAGTTGGGTTGGATTGTCAGCATTGCCTTTGTCGGCATGGCCTTGGGCGCGGTATTCAGCGGCTGGCTGGCGGACAGGTTCGGACGGAAAACCGTTTTTGCCGGTACGATGGTAGTGTACAGCATTGCCACAGGTTTGTGTGCGCTCGCGCCTGATTTGGCGGTTTTGCTGGTGTGCCGCTTTTTTGTCGGCGTCGGCTTGGGCGGCCAACTGCCCGTCGCCGTGTCGCTGGTCAGCGAATATGCGCCGCCGAAAGTACGCGGCCGTTTTATTGTGTTGCTGGAAAGCTTTTGGGGCTTGGGCTGGCTTTCGGCCGCGCTGGTGTCTTATTTCTTTATTCCGCAAACCGGCTGGCACAGCGCGTTTTTATTCGGCACCTTGCCCCTGTTTTATGTGCCGTTGGTGTTGAAATTTGTTCCCGAATCCGTGCCTTACCTGCTTTCTCGCGGCAAAACCAACGAAGCGCACCATTTGGTATCCGCGCTGGAAATACAATCGGGCATAACGCCGCCGACAGAAGCCGTTGCCGCGCCGGCCGCACCGCGCGAACGCGTCCGCTTCGTCCAACTTTGGCAATATCCGTTTGCACGGCGCACGCTGATGCTGTGGCTGGTTTGGTTCGGCATCGTGTTTTCGTATTACGGCATTTTCACTTGGTTGCCCAAATTGCTGGTCGAGCAGGGCAATACCGTAGTCAAAACCTTTGAATATGTGCTGGTGATGATTGTTGCGCAACTGCCCGGCTATATTGCCGCCGCGGCTTTGGTGGAAAGAATCGGCCGCAAAGCAACGCTGGCAGGCTTTCTGGCCGCTTGCGCCGTGTGCGCATGGTTTTTCGGGCAAAGCACAACTGCGGCCGAAGTCATGATCTGGGGCAGCCTGATGTCCTTCTTCAACTTGGGTGCATGGGGCGTTTTGTACACCTACACCCCCGAACTCTACCCCTTGCGCTTCCGTGCCTTCGCATCCGGCTGGGCAGGCGCCATCGGCCGCGTCGGCGGCATACTCGCGCCCATGGTAGTGGCGGCGATGGTGGGCAATAGCGGCGGCTTCGGCAATATCTTTATGATGTTTGCGCTGGTTATGCTGCTGATTGTGGCGGTAATCTTGGTATTGGGTGAAGAAACCAAAGGCCGTACGCTGGAAGACATCAGCCAATAAAAGGCATACATGAAAAGGCCGTCTGAAAAATATTTTCAGACGGCCTTTTTTTATTTTAAGTATGTAATTTTGATACATTGGTTTTCTGTTCTTATTTTAATATACGAGGAAAGCGACTAAGAATGACCGTCTTTTGTTTTGCGAGGATGAAATCATTATACTTCAACAAATTAAAATGAATAAATGATAAAGAGGCCGTCTGAAAAGTTCAATCATGGTTTGTGATGTAGGTCAAAGCAAAATGTAACTAAATTACTTATAGTTATCGTAGTGAAAATTTATTGACCTTATTGCCACCTTTTATTAAGGAGATACACCATGAACGCATCAGCCGACAACGTCGTCAGCCCAGCCGTAACCGAGGTAAACAGCCTGGTTGAAAAGGGTTTACGGGCGTTGGATGAGTTTCTTAAGTTGGATCAGGAGCAGATTGATTTTATTGTGGCCAAGGCCTCTATCGCCGCGCTGGACAAACATGGTGTACTCGCCATGCACGCGGTGGAAGAAACGGGACGCGGCGTGTTTGAGGATAAGGCGACGAAAAACCTATTTGCCTGCGAAAACGTCGTGCGCCGCCTGCGCGATTTGAAAATCGTGGGCGTCATCAGCGAAGACGATGTAACCGGCATTACCGAAATCGCCGATCCGGTCGAGGTCGTCTGCGGTATCGTGCCGACCACCAATCCGACTTCCACCACCATTTTCAAATCCCTGATTGCGCTGAAAACCCGCAATCCGATTATTTTCTCGTTCCACCCTTCCGCCCAGCAGTGTTCCGCCCACGCCGCCCAAATCGTGCGTGATGCCGCGATTGCCGCCGGCGCGCCGGAAAACTGCATCCAGTGGATTGAAAAACCGTCTATGGAAGGCACTTCCGCGCTGATGAAGCATCCGGGCGTGGCGACGATTTTGGCAACCGGCGGCAATGCGATGGTGGAAGCCGCTTATTCCTGCGGCAAACCCGCGCTCGGCGTCGGTGCGGGCAACGTGCCTGCCTATGTTGAAAAAAAAACGGCAAACATCCAGCAGGCGGCACACGACATCGTGATGTCCAAAGCGTTCGACAACGGCATGATTTGCGCCAGCGAACAAGCCGTCATCGCCGACAAAGAGATTTATAAAGAGCTGGTCGAAGAGTTCAAATCCTACGGCGTGTACTTCGCCAACAAAAAAGAAAAAGCCATGCTCGAAGACTTCATCTTCGGCGTTACGGCAAACTGCGCCAACTGCGGCGGCGCGAAACTCAATGCCGCCGTGGTGGGCAAACCGGCGGCATGGATTGCCGAACAGGCAGGGTTTAAAGTCCCCGAAAAAACCAACATCATCATCGCCGAATGCCGCGAAGTCGGCCCCAACGAGCCGCTGACCCGCGAAAAACTCTCGCCCGTACTGGCAATGCTCAAAGCAGATTCCATCGAACAAGGCTTGCAGTTTGCCGAACAGATGGTCGCCTTCGACGGCTTGGGACACTCCGCCGCCATCCATACCGCTGATCAAGAATTGGCAAAAACCTTCGGTACCCGCGTCAAAGCCCTGCGCGTGATTTGGAACTCGCCTTCCACTTTCGGCGGCATCGGCGACGTGTACAACGCCTTCCTGCCGTCCCTGACCTTGGGCTGCGGCTCTTACGGCAAAAACTCCGTCGGCGGCAACGTCAGCGCAGTCAACCTGTTAAACATCAAAAAAGTAGGCCGTCGGAGAAACAACATGCAATGGTTCAAAGTACCCGCCAAAATCTATTTCGAGCGCGATTCCATCCAATACCTGCAAGACATGAAAGACTGAGAAAAAGTCATGATTGTAACCGACCGTTCGATGGTCGATTTGGGCTTCGTCGATAAAGTGACCCACCAGCTCCACCAACGCAAAAACAAAGTAACCATCCAGCTTTTCACCGATGTCGAAGCCGATCCGAGCGTTCAAACCGTCTATAAAGGCACGGATTTGATGCGCAGCTTCCAGCCCGACACCATCATCGCGCTGGGCGGCGGCTCGCCGATGGACGCGGCAAAAGCCATGTGGCTCTTCTACGAACAGCCCCAAGTCGACTTTGAAGACCTCGTCCAAAAATTCATGGACATCCGCAAACGCGCGTTCCGCTTCCCTGAGTTGGGTCGTAAAGCCAAATTTATCGGTATCCCTACCACATCGGGCACCGGCTCCGAAGTGACGCCGTTTACCGTCATCAGCGACGGCGATAAGAAATATCCGATTGCCGACTACTCGCTGACACCGACCATTTCAATTGTCGATCCTGCGTTTACCATGACCGTGCCGGCAGGCGTAACCGCCGATACCGGTTTGGACGTATTGACCCACGCCGTAGAAGCATACGTTTCCGTACTGGCGAACGACTTTACAGACGGCCTCGCCCTGCAAGCCATTAAGCTCGTGTTCCAATACCTCGAACGCTCCTACAAACACGGTGCGGCTGATCCTGAAGCGCGCGAGCATATGCACAATGCCTCTACCATCGCAGGCATGGCATTTGCCAATGCGTTCTTGGGCATCAACCACTCGATGGCACACAAAATCGGTGGCAAATATCACGTTCCGCACGGCCGTGCCAACGCCATCCTGCTGCCGCACGTCATCCGCTACAACGGCACGCGCCCGCAGAAAACCGCCACTTGGCCGAAGTACAACTACTACAAAGCCGACCTGAAATATCAGGAAATCGCCCGTACTTTAGGCCTGCCATGCAGTACCCCGGCAGAAGGCGTAGAATCCTTCGCCCGCGCCTGCCATGAACTGGCAGTCAACGTCGGCATCAAAATGTCTTTGAAAGAGCAGGGCATCGATGAGAAAACCTTCCTCGACGGCAGAAAAGAGCTGGCCATGATGTCTTTTGAAGACCAATGCACCCCGGCCAACCCACGCCTCGCCATGGTGGCCGATATGGAAGAAATCCTGACCAAAGCCTATTACGGCGAATAAAATCGGGCAGATAAAAAGGCCGTCTGAAACCTGAATATAGGGTTTCAGACGGCCTTTCTTTATTCGGCTAAACCTTGTTTTTATTAAAGCTAAGGTTTTCATTTGAATACGATGGTCCAAAAAATATCTTTATCACTTTGATTTAATGGTAAACCTTACGTTTAAATGAAATAAAGGTTGGAATTGAAAGCCAAAATAAAAGGCCGTCTGAAACTTGGTTTTCAGACGGCCTTTATCCGTATGGCTAAACCTTAAAAGCGGTTTAGACGACGATATTTACCAAGCGTCCGGGAACGACGATGATTTTCTTCGCAGGCTTGCCTTCCATGAATTTCACTGCGCCTTCGTTGGCAAGGGCGGCGGCTTCGAGGTCGGCTTTGGATGCGTCAGCGGCAACGGTGATTTTTCCGCGCAGTTTGCCGTTGACTTGAACCATCACTTCGATTTCGGATTTGACCAAAGCGGCTTCATCGACTGTCGGCCAGCCTGCTTCCCAAAGTTTCGCGCCATTCAATTCGCTCCACAGGGTTTCGCAGATGTGCGGCACGATGGGCCACAACAGGCGTACGGCGGTTTCCAATACTTCTTGGGCGACGGCGCGGCCTTGTTCGCTGCCGGTGTCGGTTTTGTCGTATTGGTTGAGCAGTTCCATCACGGCGGCGATGGCGGTGTTGAACTGCTGGCGGCGGCCGTAGTCGTCGCTGACTTTGGCGGTGGTGGCGTGCAGTTTGTGGCGCAGGTCTTTGAGTTCTTTAGACAAACCGTCTTGGCTGCCTGCAAACGCTTTGACCGCGCCGCCTTGCTTCAGGTATTCGTAAACGGTGCGCCACAGACGGCGCAGGAAGCGGTGCGCGCCTTCGACACCGCTGTCGCTCCATTCGAGGGACTGTTCGGGCGGTGCGGCAAACATCATGAACAGGCGGGCGGTGTCCGCGCCGTAGGCGTTAATCAGTTCTTGCGGATCGACGCCGTTGTTTTTGGATTTGGACATTTTTTCCGTGCCGCTGATGACGACGGGCAGTCCGTCGGCTTTGAGGACGGCGGAAACGGGGCGGCCTTTGTCGTCGAAAGTCAGCTCGACATCGGCAGGGTTGATCCAGTCTTTGCTGCCGTTGGCGTTTTCGCGGTAGTAGGTTTCGCAGACGACCATGCCTTGCGTGAGCAGGCGTTCGAACGGTTCGTCCACGCTGACCAAGCCTTCGTCGCGCATCAGTTTGGTGAAGAAACGCGCGTACAAGAGGTGCAGAATCGCGTGTTCGATGCCGCCGATGTATTGGTCGACCGCGCCCCAGTATTTCGCGGCTTCTGCCGATACCATGCCTTTTGCGAACTTGGGCGACATGTAGCGGAAGAAGTACCAACTCGATTCCATGAAGGTGTCCATGGTGTCGGTTTCGCGTTTCGCCGCGCCGCCGCAGCATGGGCAGGTGGTTTCGTAAAACTCGGGCATTTTTGCCAAAGGCGAACCCATGCCATCGGGTACGACGTTTTCAGGCAGGACGACGGGCAGTTGGTCGGCGGGGACGGGTACGTCGCCGCATTTTTCGCAATGGACGATGGGAATCGGGCAGCCCCAGTAGCGTTGGCGCGAAATACCCCAGTCGCGCAAGCGGTATTGGGTTTTCGGTTCGCCTGCGTCTTGGCTTTGCAGCTTGGCGGCGATGGCGTCAAATGCCGTCTGAAAATTCATGCCGTCCAAGTCGCCGCTGTTGACCAATACGCCATTTTCTTTGTCGCCGTACCATTCTTGCCATTGGTTTGCGTCGAATGCGTTGTCGCCGACGGCAATGACTTGTTTTTTCGGCAGATTGTATTTGGTGGCGAACTCGAAATCGCGTTCGTCGTGCGCTGGAACCGCCATCACTGCGCCGTCGCCGTAGCCCCACAAGACATAGTTGGCAATCCACACTTCCAGCTTGTCGCCGTTGAGCGGGTTGACGACGTAGCGGCCGGTCGGCACGCCTTTTTTCTCCATCGTCGCCATGTCGGCTTCGGCAACCGAGCCGGCTTTGCATTCGGCGATAAATGCCTGCAATTCGGGTTTGTCGGCGGCTGCGGCGGTTGCCAGCGGATGCTCGGCGGCTACGGCAACATAAGTCGCGCCCATCAGCGTGTCGGGGCGGGTGGTATAAACTTGCAGGAATTTCGCGTAATCGCCTTCCAAGCCTTGTTTGCTGTCGTCTGAAACAGCAAAGCGCACGGTCATACCGCGAGATTTGCCGATCCAGTTGCGCTGCATGGTTTTGACTTGTTCCGGCCAGTGTTCCAGCTTGTCCAAATCGTTGAGCAGTTCTTCGGCGTAATCGGTGATTTTGAAGTAATACATCGGGATTTCGCGTTTTTCGATCAACGCACCCGAACGCCAGCCGCGCCCGTCGATAACTTGCTCGTTGGCAAGGACGGTTTGGTCGACCGGGTCCCAGTTTACCGTGCCGTTTTTGCGATAGACGATGCCTTTTTCAAACAGCTTGGTAAACAGCCATTGTTCCCAGCGGTAGTATTCGGGTTTGCAGGTGGCGACTTCGCGTTCCCAGTCAATCGCAAAACCCAGGCTTTTGAGCTGGGTTTTCATGTATTCGATGTTGTCGTAGGTCCAAGCGGCGGGGGCGACGTTGTTTTTCATCGCCGCGTTTTCCGCCGGCATACCGAACGCGTCCCAACCCATAGGCTGCATGACGTTGAAGCCGTTTAAGAGTTTGAAGCGGCTCAATACGTCGCCGATGGTGTAGTTGCGCACATGCCCCATGTGCAGCTTGCCGCTGGGGTAGGGAAACATGGAGAGGCAGTAGTATTTGGGTTTGGAAGCGTCTTCGGAGACGTTGAAAATACGGGCGTCGTCCCATTTTTTCTGCGCCGCAGGCTCGATGGCGGCGGGTTGATATTGTTCTTGCATGATGTTTCGCTTTATACAAAGGCGTTGGAAAATAAAATTAAACGCAGATTATAGCGGATTCAGAAGCGGATTGCTTGTGTCGTAACATCATGTCAAACCGCTTTGGCATTGTTGTTTCCCGTTTGTTTTGACATGGAAGAACGCAAACAATCAAAAGGCCGTCTGAAAACAGGGTTTCAGACGGCCTGAGTATGAAAGGTTAACGGTAAGTCTGGCAACGGACAGCTTCTTCCTTGCAGAACATTTCCGCGTGCTGGCGGCGGCATTGCTGAATCACATCCAAGCGTGCGCGGCCGCGGTTGACGTTTTCGGTACGGAATGTGTCGGTAAATGCCGACAACGTACACACGTGAACTTCGTTGTTTCTGCGTGCGGAACGCTCGTCCAAACGCTCGCTCAGTAGGCGGTTTACTTGGGCAGTCAGTTCGGCCACCTGACGCTCCAGTGCCGCAATGCGTTCGCTGTCGGAAGGCGCGGCTTGGACAGCGGCCGCCATCAGCATCAGGCATAAAAAGGAAGCGGTTTTTTTCATCATGGAGGAAAACCTTTCTAGTATAAAACAGCGGTATAGGGTCAAATATTCTTTCACTTTAAGGCCATTATCATGCTTTGACAAGGCGAGGGAGGCCGTCTGAAACAAAATTTTCAGACGGCCTTAAAAATATCGACTTGAGTTTTTTACCTTCCGCCCACATATCCGACCCAGTTCAAACTTATTCAAAACACTATCAAAATTATGAGTACCCAAGATTATTACGAAACCCTTGGTGTTGCCCGCAGCGCTAGCGACGATGAAATCAAAAAAGCCTACCGCAAGCTGGCAATGAAATACCATCCCGACCGCAACCCCGACAACAAAGAAGCGGAAGAAAAATTTAAAGAAGTCCAAAAAGCTTACGATACCTTGTCTGACAAGGAAAAACGTACCATGTACGACCAATACGGTCATGCCGCGTTTGAACAGGGCGCAGGTGCAGGCGGATTCGGTGGCTTTGGCGGTTTCGGTGGCGCGCAAGGCTTCGATTTTTCCGATATTTTCAGCCAAATGTTCGGCGGTGGCGGCAGCGCAGGCGGCCGTCAGCCGGATTACAGCGGCGCGGACTTGCAGGTCGGCATAGAGATTTCGCTTGAAGAAGCCGCCAAAGGCGTGAAAAAACGCATCAACATTCCGACTTACGAAGAATGTGATGTCTGCCACGGCTCAGGTGCCAAACCGGGCACAACCGCATCGACTTGTTCGACCTGTCACGGCTCTGGCACGGTGCACGTCCGCCAAGCCATTTTCCAAATGCAGCAGACTTGTCCGACTTGTCACGGTACAGGCAAAGAAATCAAAGATCCTTGCGTCAAATGCCGTGGCGAAGGCCGCACCAAAACCAGCAAAACGGTTGAAGTCAACATTCCGGCAGGCATCGACGACGGCCAACGCATCCGCTTGAGCGGCGAGGGCGAGCCTGGTCAACACGGCGCACCGGCAGGCGATTTGTACGTCAATGTCCGCGTAAAACAGCACAAAATTTTCGAGCGCAACGGCTTGGACCTGCATTGCGAACTGCCGATCAGCTTTGCCATTGCCGCATTGGGCGGCGAAGTCGAAGTGCCGACTTTGGACGGCAAAGTCAAACTGCACATTCCGAAAGAAACGCAAACCGGCCGCCGTATGCGCGTGAAAGGCAAAGGCATCAAGTCTCTGCGTTCCAGCTCGACCGGCGATTTATACTGCCACATTTTGGTCGAAACGCCGGTCAACCTGACCGATCGTCAGAAAGAGTTGCTGGAAGAATTTGAAAAAATCTCCTCCGGCCTCGACCTCAGCCAAACCCCGCGCAAAAAATCGTTTTGGGAAAAAGTAGGCGATTTGTTCTCCGATAATTAATCGCTTTAGAAAGGCCGTCTGAAACCTGCTTGAATCAGGTTTCAGACGGCCTTTTGTTTTTCTTGCTTCAAAATTTTGTTTGCCTTACAATTCGCGCTTCACTCTTACGGGAGTAGCCATTCGGCGCAATGCCGAAACCGTTGTCAACATAATCGGCTTATGCGGCCGTGGCAGCGGTATCTTCTCTGCTTTATCGGAAGACAGGCAAGACGTAAGCGTTGTCCATACCCTTGCGGGCGGTATGCACAGCGCTTTCTGTTTGCCCGCTTTTCGGTTGAGTATCTTAAATCATGGAAGCTTTTTTCTCCTCGACGCTGGGCGTTGCCATTGCCGAAATCGGCGATAAAACGCAATTGCTCGCGCTCTTTTTGGCAGCACGTTTTGCCCACAAAAACGCGATTGTTGCCGGTATCTTTATTGCAACCCTGTTGAACCATCTTGTTTCAGCCGCACTCGGTGTCTGGCTGGCATCTGCTATTTCGCCCGAAGTCATGAAATGGGTGGTCGGCGGCAGCTTTATTGCGGTCGGATTATGGCTGCTGTTGCCGGACAAAGACGAAGACCCTGATAGTAAGTGGCTGAAATACGGCGCATTTACGGCAACGGTCGTCCTGTTTTTCTTGGCGGAAATCGGCGATAAAACGCAGATTGCAACAGTTCTTTTGGCGGCAAAATACCAATCTATCCTGCTGGTCGTGGTCGGCAGTATCGCCGGTTTGATGATTGCTTCTGTGCCTGCCGTGTATTTGGGCGAAATGTTGATGCGTAAAATTCCGGCCAAAACAGTGCGCATTGCCGCATGTATCTTGTTCTGCCTACTGGGTATTTTGACCCTGTTTGGCGACGGTATCGTGTTGAAGGCCGTCTGAAATGTGGGACATTGTTTTTGAACACAAAGACTTTGTGGTCATCAATAAGCCTTGCGGCGTATCGGTACACAGTGAATCGGAAGGGGATGTTTGCCTGACCGCATCGCTGGCGCAGCAGCTCGGAGTTGAACGCGTGTGGTTGGTTCACCGTTTGGATAAAGCCACCAGCGGCCTGTTGCTGTTTGCGCTCAACCGCGACAGCGCGGCGGCTTTGTCGGCACAGTTTGCCGAGAAAACCATGCGTAAAACTTATTTGGCACTCGGTACGCACAAGCCGGCGAAAAAGCAGGGCTGGGTGAAAGGCGGTATGGCGCGTTCGCGGCGCGGTACATGGAAGCTGACGCGTGACGAGGATAATTTTGCCGTTACCCGTTTCAGCAGTCAAAGCCTGAAGCCCGGTTTGCGCCTGTTTGTGTTGCAACCGTTTACCGGCAAAACCCATCAGCTGCGCGTGGCTATGAAAAGCATAGGCAGTCCGATTTTGGGCGATATGCTGTATGGTGGCGATGATGCGGAACATCTGTTTTTGCACGCTTGGCGTTTGGTTTTCGACTATCGCGGCGAGCATTTCGATATTCGGGTTGCACCTGATAAGACATGGCCGTCTGAAATCGATTTGTCGGCGTGTTTGGGTTCGGATGAGTCCGAATAGAAGCAGTGAAATTTTTGTATGTATTAAAAAAAGGCCGTCTGAAAATTGTTCAGACGGCCTTTTGATTGTTTCAAGTTTACATTTCCAATTCGCTCAAGCCCGGCAAGTCGGCAAAACAGCGGTCATGCGTGATTTGGCAGAAGTTGTCCAGATAGCCTTTGTTGGCGTCTTCCGTACGAATGGCGGCATAAAGTTTGCTTTGCAGGCCGTCTGAAGTGATTTTGCGGTGGACGACGTAGCCTTTTTCCAAATACGGCATGACCGTCCAGTAGGGCAGGGCGGCGATGCCGCGTTTGCTGGCAACCAATTGAATAATGGCGATGGTCAACTCGCTGTGGCGGCGCGGCGGATTAATGCCTTTGGGCAGCAGCACTTTTTTGGGCAAATCCAGCATTTCGTCGGGGACGGGATAAGTAATTAGTGTTTCGTCGATAAAGTCTTCGGCTTCCCAAACGTCTTTGTCGGCAAGCGGGTGGTCTTCTGCGCAGATGCCGACCATTTCATAGGCAAACAGAGGGTGGTAGCTGATACCGTTGATCGGCTCGGCTTCGGAAACGATGGCAAGGTCGGCACGGTGTTGTAGCAGCAGCCCGACCGGATCGGCTTGGAAACCGGAAACGATGTCCAATTCAACTTGCGGCCATAACGGGCGGAACTCGCCCATGGCAGGCATCAGCCAGTCAAAGCAGGTGTGGCATTCGACGGCAAGCCTGAGTTCGCCGGCTTCGCCTTCGATAATCCGCACCAAATCACGTTCGGCGGCGGCAACCTGCGGCAACAGCTCGCGCGCCAGTTGCAGCAGGCGCATACCGGCCGGAGTGAAGCGCAAAGGTGTAGATTTACGTTCAAACAACGGCGTTTCGTAATAATTTTCCAAGGAGCGGATTTGGTGCGACAGGGCGGATTGGGTCAGGAAAACTCGTTTGGCGGCAAGGGAAACGCTGCCGGTTTCTTCTAAAGCCAGCAAGGTTTTAAGATGACGCAATTCGATAATAGAGTCCATGTGTTTTCAGACGGTCTGTGGGTAAGGTGGCGTATATTAAAATAATTCATGATGATGTGCAAATGATTAATGTTGGGAATGATTGCTGAAATCGGAATGTAAGAATTTGAGGCATAAACAGATTTTGCGGTTAGAATGCGAAGCTGTTTTTGAAGATAGATATAAGGAGCGGAATATGGCTTTACGCCGCGAAATTCTGGCTTGGTGCGATGAGACATTGCAGGTCGGGCTGTTTAAGGACTATGCGCCCAATGGTTTGCAGGTCGAAGGCAAAGAAGAAATTGCCAAAATCGCCACTTCGGTTACCGCCAGCAAAGCTGCAATCGATTTTGCCGTAGAGCAGGGGGCGGATCTGCTTTTGGTTCACCACGGCATGTTTTGGAAAAGCGAGCCTGTCACGATTACCGGTTGGAAAAAAGCACGAATTGAAACCTTGCTGCACCACCAAATCAATATGGCGGGTTACCACCTGCCGCTGGACGCGCACCCGCAACTGGGCAATAACGCGCAGTTGGCCAAGAAACTCGATTGGGTACTCGAAAAACAATTCGGCGAGCAAAATCTGTTGAATATAGGCCGTCTGAAAACCACGCAAACATTGGCGCAGTTGTCTGAACGCATTGAGGCTGTATTCGGCCGCAAGCCGACCGTTATCGGCGATTCTGAACGCGAAATCAAACGTATTGCCTGGTGCAGCGGCGGTGCGCAGGGATTTTTTCAGACGGCCGTAGACGAAGGTGTCGATGCGTATCTGACCGGTGAAATTTCTGAAGCGCAATATCATCTTGCCAATGAAACGGGTGTAGCATTTATCAGCGCAGGCCACCACGCGACAGAACGTTACGGCGTACGCGCCTTAGGCGATGCCATGGCAGAAAAATTCGGTATCGAAGTGGTTCACTTTGATGAAAACAACCCTGCTTGAGTATTGAGAAATATCATAAAACTTTACCTTATTTTAAATAATGCTTTGAGTATTACAACAAACTGGGTAGAATTACGCTGTTTAATGGCTCGGTATTCCCAAAATTTTAGGACGACTGAATAATGGATAATCAAGAAATCAACAACGGTCGCCGCCGTTTCCTGACACTGGCTACTTGCGGTGCAGGCGGTGTGGCGGCTCTGGGCGTAGCTACGCCTTTCGTGGCCAGCTTCTTCCCATCGGAGAAAGCTAAGGCTGCCGGTGCTGCTGTCGAAGTAGATGTCAGCAAAATTGAAGCAGGCCAAATGCTGACTGCCGAATGGCAGGGTAAACCGATCTGGCTGGTCAACCGCACAGATCAACAGCTCAAAGACTTGAAAAGTTTGGATGGCGCAGTTACAGATCCTAATTCCGAAGTGGATCAGCAACCGGAATACGCTAAAAACGAGCACCGTTCGATCAAGCCGAACCTCCTCGTCGCTATCGGTATCTGTACCCACCTGGGCTGCTCGCCGACCTACCGTCCCGACATTGCTCCCGCCGACTTGGGCGCAGACTGGAAAGGCGGTTTCTTCTGCCCTTGCCACGGTTCGAAATTCGACATTGCAGGCCGAGTATACAAAGGTGTTCCTGCACCGACCAACTTGGTTGTACCGCCTTACAAATATCTGAGCGATACGACTGTTTTGGTGGGCGAAGACTAAAAATAAGGAACGATAATTATGGCAAACCAAACCAATAGCAAAGCAAAAGCATTGTTAGGCTGGATGGACGATCGCTTCCCTCTGTCTAAAATGTGGAATGAGCATTTGGCTCAATACTATGCGCCGAAGAACTTCAACTTCTGGTATTACTTCGGCTCTTTGGCTCTGCTCGTCCTTGTAATTCAAATCGTCAGCGGTATTTTCCTGACCATGAACTACAAACCGGACGGCAACCTTAACGCCTACCATCTGCCTGCTGCCTTTACCGCAGTAGAGTACATCATGCGCGACGTGTCCGGCGGCTGGATTATCCGCTACATGCACTCCACTGGCGCATCTTTCTTCTTCATCGTCGTTTATCTGCACATGTTCCGCGGTCTGATTTACGGTTCGTACAAAAAACCTCGTGAATTGGTGTGGATTTTCGGTTCCCTGATTTTCTTGGCATTGATGGCAGAAGCTTTTATGGGTTACCTGTTGCCTTGGGGTCAAATGTCCTTCTGGGGTGCGCAGGTAATTATTAACCTGTTCTCCGCCATCCCTGTTATCGGTCCTGATTTGTCCACTTGGATCCGCGGTGACTTCAACGTTTCCGACGTTACTTTAAACCGCTTCTTCGCCCTGCACGTTATCGCTGTACCTTTGGTATTGCTCGGCTTGGTTGTGGCTCACATCATCGCCCTGCATGAAGTGGGTTCTAACAACCCTGATGGCGTTGAAATCAAGAAAAACAAAGACGAAAACGGTATCCCACGCGATGGTATTCCATTCCATCCTTACTACACTGTTAAAGACATCTTGGGCGTCGTTGTATTCCTGATTGTCTTCTGTTCTGTGTTGTTCTTTGCACCTGAAGGCGGCGGCTACTTCTTGGAAGCGCCAAACTTCGATGCAGCAAATGCGCTGAAAACACCTCCGCACATTGCGCCGGTATGGTACTTCACCCCGTTCTACGCAATTCTGCGTGCGATTCCTTCGATGGCAGGTACTCAGGTATGGGGTGTAATCGGCATGGGTGCAGCAGTTGTATTGATTGCCTTGTTGCCTTGGCTGGATAAGTCACCTGTAAAATCTGTTCGTTACCGCAACAACTCTTTCAAAGTAATGTTGGCGTTGTTTGTTGTATCTTTTATCGGCTTGGGAATTCTGGGTGCATTGGTAGCAGATGATACTCGTACAGCTTTTGCTCGTGCATTCAGTGCATTCTATTTCTTGTTCTTCATCGGTATGCCTTTGCATACAAACCCTAAATGGTTGGCTGAAAAAGCTGGTGGTATTAAATATTTAATTAGTCTGTTTGTTTATGCAGCTTTAATTATTTATAACCTGTATTTAGTTGCAGTCTTGCCAAATTACATCGTTAAGGCGTTCGTTTTGGCTTACACTGTTTTCTTTGCAGCTATTCCATTCCTGAATGCGTTTAATAGCGAAAAAGCTACGCCTGAACGCGTAACCATGAGCACTACTAAACAAAAAATTATGTTCTTTGTTTACGTCGGTATTACCGTTGTCGGTGCTTACTTGTTTGCAACCAATATCTGATGAGGGCAGCGAAAATGAAACAAACTCTGAAAAACTGGTTTGCTGCCTTATTGCTGGCAGTGCCTATGAGTGCAGCCGTCGCCAGCGGCGGCGGACACTACGAAAAAGTCGATATCGACCTGCGTGACCAAGTCAGCCTGCAGCACGGTGCGCAAATCTTTACAAACTACTGTTTGTCTTGCCACTCTGCAAGCGGTATGCGCTTCAACCGTCTGAAAGACATCGGTTTGACTGAAGATGAAATCAAGAAAAACTTGATGTTCACAACAGACAACGTTGGTGATGTCATGGTAGCGGCAATGGATCCGAAAGATGCCTCCAAATGGTTGGGTGCGCCTCCACCGGATTTGACCCTGATTGCCCGTTCTAAAGGTGCAGACTACCTGTACGCCTATATGCGTGGCTTCTATAAAGACCCAACTCGTCCGACCGGTTGGAATAATACTGTTTTGGCCGGTGCGAGTATGCCTCACCCATTGTGGGAGCAACAAGGTGTTCAAGCCGTTGAGTTGGATGCCAAAGGTCAGCCCGTTATGATTAAAGACGAGCATGGCAACCTGACTCCTAAGTTGTATTGGGAGTCTACCGGTCTGCACAGCCGTCGCCTGCCTAACGGTAAAGTGATCCAAAAAGAGTACGATACTTATGTACGCGACTTGGTGAACTACTTGGTGTACATGGGCGAGCCTGCTCAGTTGCAACGCCACCGCATCGGCTACATGGTTCTGGCATTCCTGTTTGCGGTAATGCTGCCATTGGCTTACTTCCTGAAAAAAGAATTCTGGAAAGACGTTCACTAATTCTTTTGAATCAAAAAGGCAAACCTGTTTCAGGTTTGCCTTTTTTGTTTGTGAAATTGGTTTATGCGAAAATAATGTAAATTTTAAAATTACTTAATATAAACAACATGATATGTGAAATTTCTGGATTAAGTGTTTGAAATTATGTATAATTCTTTCTGAATTTTTATAAGGCTTAAGGCCGTCTGAAAAGATTTATCAGGAGTAAAAGATTATGATGACATTGTATTCAGGTATTACTTGTCCATTCAGCCAGCGCTGCCGTTTTGTGCTGTACGAAAAAGGCATGGATTTTGAAATCAAAGATGTGGACGTGTTCAATAAACCTGAAGACTTGGCTTTGATGAATCCGTATAACCAAGTACCGGTTCTGGTTGAGCGTGATTTGATTTTGCACGAATCAAACATTATCAACGAATACATTGACGAGCGTTTCCCTCATCCTCAGTTGATGCCGGGCGATCCTGTTATGCGCGGTCGCGGCCGTTTGGTACTGTACCGTATGGAAAAAGAATTGTTCAGCTTGGTGCAAGTATTGGAAAACCCTGAATCTACCAATAAAGAACAAGCTAAAGCGCGTGAAGCCATTGGCAATGGTTTGACACTGTTGGCGCCGTCCTTTGCTAAAAACAAATACATCTTGGGCGATGACTTCTCTATGATTGATGTTGCCTTGTCTCCGCTGTTGTGGCGTTTGGACTATTACGACATCAAACTGGGTAAATCTGCTGCGCCTTTGCTGAAGTACGCCGAGCGTATTTTCCAACGCGAAGCCTTCATTGAGGCATTGACGCCGGCTGAAAAAGCCATGCGCCGCTAAAGGACAGATCTATGGCAACTTCAACCAAACCGTATTTGTTGCGTGCTTTGTATGAATGGTGTTTGGATAATAACCAAACACCGCACATCGTGGCTTGGGTAAATGAACATACCCGTGTGCCGATGCAGTATGTGCGCGACAATGAAATTGTTTTAAATATTGGACCTACCGCCAGTCATAACTTGAATATCGACAACGAATGGGTCAATTTCTCTGCCCGCTTTTCCGGCGTAGCGCACGAGATTTGGATTCCGGTCGGTCATATTGTCAGTATATTTGGCCGTGAAAGTGGAGAGGGTATGGGTTTTGAGGTAGAACCATATCAGCCTGCTTCTGTTGAAGCTGCGGAGGCCGAAGATAAAAAAGCTGAATCTGCGGAAGACAAACCGAAAAAAGTATTGAAGCTTGTGAAGTAATTAAAAGATAAAAGGCCGTCTGAAATGTTTCAGACGGCCTTTATTGATTAGTTATTGAAATGGCAAAATTAATGAGCAATCAGTTATTAATTAAGCCAAACAAAAAAGCCCTTGTATTTAACAAGGGCTTTTTTGTTTAGTGGTGGAGGTAAGCGGGATCGAACCGCTGACCTCTTGCATGCCATGCAAGCGCTCTACCAACTGAGCTATACCCCCGAAATTTGGTGGCGAATCAGGGATTCGAACCCCGGACACAAGGATTATGATTCCTCTGCTCTAACCGACTGAGCTAATTCGCCGTTTCGTGAAGTCGCTATTATAGTTTTTTTTGAATATTTGGCAAGCGCTAATTTTGATTTTTTTTATTTCTTATTGTTTTTAAAAAATAAAAAGTAGATTGTTAGGTTATAGCTTATGGCAAATATCTCCGTGGCTGAAGCCTGTCCAATCGATATCAATGTCTTTGCCAAAAGCGATGACTTTAAAAAGTTCGCCCATTTCGTGCTGATGTATCAGTTTTTGTACTGCGGCGGCGGCTTGGATATATTCAACCGAATCCGGGCTGCCGATTTGTGCTAGCAGATCGGTGATGCCGAGATTGAGCAGGAAATAAGATTGGGGCAGGTAGCCGATTAAGTCTAAACCTGATTCCGTGCCGGCGCGTGCAATATCGGTGAAATTGACGTGCGCAGTCAAATCGGTCAGGCCGATATTGAAAAATGGGTCGTGGATAGTGTGGTGGCGATAGTGGCCGATGAATGTGCCTTCCTTGCGTTGCGGATGGTAATACTGAGCGGCATCGAAGCCGTAATCGATAAATATCATGCCGCCGCGCTGCAATTTGGCGGCCAGGGTTTGGATAAAGGCATATTGTGCAGGATGCAGCTCGCTTGTGTATGAGGGAAGGGGAGGGAAGTATAAGGCGGCTGTTTGCGTAAGTTCGGCTTGTGCCAATGGTCTGATGGCTTCGATTAGCCCGTCATTCTCTAAACTGACGCCGATTTGTTGAAACCTTTCCTCTTGATAAATCAAGCGTTCCACCGGCATGGCATCCAATACTTCGTTGCCGATGATGATGCCGTCAAAGTGTTCTGGTAATGCGGTAAGGTGGATGACTTTTGCTGCTGCTTCGGGAGATGTGTGCTCAATAATATGTTGGCGTTGTCTCTCTGCAAGTTCTGCTGATAACTCAATAATATAGTAATGATTCAGGCCGTCTGAAAGGTCTTGCAAGAGTGTGGCAGCGAGATGACCTGTGCCTGCACCAAATTCGTAGATATTGCCTGCTGTTTGCGGCAGTAATTCGGTAAGTTGTTTGGCAAGGGTTTGTCCGAATAGGGGGGAAAGGGTGGGGGCGGTAATGAAGTCGCCGTCCGTACCGATTTTATGACTGCCTCCGCTGTAATAGCCGTATTGAGGTGTGTAAAGGGCAAGCTCCATAAAACGGGAGAAGGATATCCAGTTTTGATGTTGTTCAATTTCGTTTTTTATGAGCTTGGTCAGGTGTGTTGAAGAGGCTTGTGCATCAGTGGAAGGGAGGGGGAGTTGTGGCTTCATGACTGTTAGATAATGTAAAAAATTTGAATTTGTTTGTATATTATAGCCCCTTGTGAGAGGGGTGGTAATCGGGTATAAAAATACTATATATAGTATTTTAAAAACACAAATAATACTATATATAGTGTTTTATGCTATATGAGATGACTGACATATTAATTTGTCATGCATTTTTGTATATATAAACTATTGAATTTTAAGTGTTTAGTGTTTCATTTCAGATAAAAGGTTGATTTGACCTGATTGCCAAAATTTCTTATAGTGTCGGTTAGTGGGGCATAGTGGGTGAAAGTGGTTACTTTTTCCTAAAAAGTGTTCCGTAGGAGTGAAAACGAAATATTTTAGGAAGGTGGGATTTTTAATCCCACTCTAGTTTTATTTTAATCGAATTTGGGGTGTGATGTGTTTGGCGGTGCTCATGAATTGAGTATGGACAGTAAAGGGCGGTTGGCGATTCCTGCCAAATTCCGCGATATTTTGCTGCGCCGTTATACGCCTGCAATTGTGGTTACTCTGGATTCTCGAAAAAAATTATTGATGTACCCCGAGCCCGTTTGGGAAGAAAAAGCCGAGCAGATTTTGAAGTTGAAAGTGGCTGGCAATGAGTCTTTGCAACGGTATCAGAATTTACTGCTGCACAATGCGGAGATTTTGGAATGGGACAGCGCCGGACGCGTTTTGATTCCGGCCAATCTGCGCAAACGCGTGGATTTTGAAAAAGAAGTTACTTTGGTTGGTCGTGCAAACCGTATGGAGTTGTGGGGTCGCGAACATTGGGAAGAGGAAATGAATCAGGCTTTGGATATTGATCCTGATGAGTTGGCTTTCCAATTGAGTCAAACGGATTTGCAATTGTGAGTAAAGTTGAGAATTATCAGCATGTTACTGTCTTGTTGCATGAGGCGGTGGATGCGTTGGCAATCCGTGAAGACGGGATTTATGTGGACGGTACGTTCGGTAGGGGAGGGCATTCCCGGCTGATTTTGTCGCGTTTGGGTGAGCAGGGACGTTTGGTTGTTTTTGATAAAGACCCTGAGGCGATTGCGGTAGCCAATGAGCTGGCGGCGCAAGATAAACGTGTCAGTGTCGTACACAATGGTTTTGAAACATTTCAGACGGCCTTGGATGAATTAGGCATCGATAAGATTGATGGTGCGCTTTTTGATTTGGGGATTTCGTCGCCGCAAATTGACGATGGCAGCCGCGGATTCAGTTTCCGCTTTGATGCGCCGTTGGATATGCGGATGGATCCGACTCGCGGGATGTCTGCGGCAGAATGGATTGCAACTGCATCCGAACAGGATTTACACGAGGTAATTAAGAATTATGGTGAAGAGCGGTTTAGTCGCCAGATTGCGCGCGCCATTGTTGCGCAACGCGAGGAGAGTCCCATCGATACAACCCGCAAGCTGGCGCAGCTTGTGGCGCAAAACGTCCGTACTCGTGAGCGTGGACAAGACCCTGCAACGCGCACCTTCCAGGCAGTTCGCATCTTTATTAACCGCGAGCTCGAAGAGGTAGAGGCAGTTTTGCCGCAGGTTGCAGGCCGTCTGAAAGAGGGTGGACGCTTGGCTGTCATTGCGTTCCATTCGCTGGAAGACAGAATTGTGAAGCAGTTTATTAAAAAATATTCGCAACATGCGCCATTGCCCCGTTGGGCAGTGGTTAAGGAAGCGGATTTGCCTCAGCCGTCTTTGAAGGCTGTGGGCAAAGCAATCAAACCGGGTTCGACCGAGACTGAAGTCAATCCGCGTGCACGCAGTGCAGTTTTGCGTGTGGCGGAACGAAGCAGTGGCGAATTTTCGGTTATTGAGTAGGGGATGGCGTCTGAACGCTGTCGTAAGAGATAGTCCTGTTGACAGGCCGTCTGAAAGTTTGAGATGGGTAAGTTGAATATTTTATTGCTGGTTTTGGTGACGGTCTCAGCCTTTGCCGTAGTATTTAAGCAAAACCAGTCCCGTTTGCATTTTATCGAGTTGGATAAGGCACAAAAACGGGAAATTCAGTTGGAACAGGATTACGCGCGCTTGAAATTGGAGCAAGCAAGATTGGCAAACCACAAACTGATTAAAGTGGCGGCCGAAAAGCAACATCTGCTTCCACCGGGTGCGCATAATACGGCTATGCTGGAACGCAAAAAATAAGAATATAGAGCCTTGCATTAGTGCAAGATTTACGGGATTTGATGGCTCACTGAGCAGCTAAGTCATGAGAAGTTCAACATGTTAATTAAGAACGAATATAAACCTCAAATGCTGTCTGGAACAACAAAAACGAAAAAGCCGCTGACAAGTAACGGGCGAATCGGTTTGGTGCTGGGCGCTGTTGCGCTGGCATTTACCGGTCTGTTGGTACGCGGGGTTTATCTGCAAACCAGTCAGCATGAATTTTTGAAAAATCAGGGCGACCAACGTTTTGTGCGTACGCTTCCGCTGCCGGCATCACGCGGTATGATTACCGACCGCAATGGCGCCACATTGGCTTTGAGTGCGCCTACTGAATCATTGTATGCCATGCCTTCCGGTATGGAAGAAATGCCGACTGCAGAACAATTAGAAAAACTGTCGGCCATTGCCGATGTGCCTGTTGAAGTTTTGAAAAATAAATTGTCTAAAAAAGACAAAGGCTTTATCTACCTGAAACGTCAACTCAGCTACGAGAAAGCAGAAGAAATCAAGGCATTGGGCATTAAAGGCATTGCATTCCAAAAAGAATTGAAACGCCATTACCCGATGGGCAATCTGTTTGCGCACGTTATCGGTTTTACCAATATCGACGGCAAAGGTCAGGAGGGCTTGGAGCTTTCCCGTGAAGACAGCCTGCGCGGTGAAGATGGTGCGAAAGTCGTATTGCGCGACAACAAAGGCAATATCGTAGACAGCCTCGACTCTCCACGCAACAGCGTGCCTAAAAACGGCCAAGACATGATTTTGTCTTTGGATCAGCGTATTCAAACGCTGGCTTATGACGAGTTGAACAAGGCTGTGGCTTATCATAAAGCCAAAGCGGGTACAGTTGTGGTATTGGATGCGCAAACCGGCGAAATTTTGGCTTTGGTCAACAGCCCGGCTTATGATCCGAATCAACCGGGTCAAGCCAATAGCGAACAGCGCCGCAACCGCGCCGTAACCGACATGATCGAACCTGGTTCTGCCATGAAGCCGTTTACCATTGCCAAAGCATTGGATTCAGGTAAAGTGGATGCAACCGATACGTTCAATACCCTGCCTTACAAAATCGGTCCGGCTACCGTACAAGATACCCACGTTTATCCTACTTTGGATGTGCGCGGCATTATGCAAAAATCTTCCAACGTTGGTACCAGTAAACTTTCTGCCATGTTTACGCCTAAAGAAATGTATGATTTCTATCACGATTTAGGTGTGGGCGTGCGTATGCATTCAGGCTTTCCTGGTGAGACTGCAGGTTTGTTGAGAAGCTGGCGCAGATGGCAAAAAATCGAACAGGCAACCATGTCTTTCGGTTATGGTCTGCAATTAAGCTTATTGCAATTGGCGCGAGCCTATACTGTCTTGACCCATGACGGCGAATTGTTGCCGGTCAGCTTTGAAAAACAGGCGGTTGCACCTAAAGGCAAGCGCGTCATCAAAGCCTCTACTGCGAAAAAAGTGCGCGAGTTGATGGTTTCCGTTACTGAAGCCGGCGGTACCGGTACTGCCGGTGCTGTGGATGGTTTCGACGTAGGTGCGAAAACCGGTACGGCGCGTAAACTGGTCAATGGCCGCTATGTGGACAACAAACACGTCGGTACGTTCATCGGTTTTGCTCCGGCTAAAAATCCACGCGTGATCGTGGCCGTTACCATCGACGAGCCGACTGCCAACGGCTATTACGGCGGTGTGGTTGCCGGTCCCGTATTCAAAGAAGTCATGAGCGGAAGCTTGAACATCTTGGGCGTTTCCCCGACCAAGCCTTTAAGTAATACCGCTACTGTCAAAGTACCGTCATAATCCAAACAATCAAAGAGATATTGTTTATGTTCAGCAAGTTAACCCCCTTGGCTGAAACCAACTTTCCGCCTCTGCTGTGTGAAAACGCAGCAGGGCGTTTGTTGCATTCAGACAGCCGACAAATTAAACAGGGTGACATTTTCGTTGCCTGTCAGGGCGAATATACAGACGGCCGCAGCTATATCCCTGCCGCCATCGCCAACGGTGCCACCTTTGTTTTTTGGGATGATGACGGCAAATTCACATGGAATCCCGAATGGAAGGTTCCCAATCAAGGCATTAAAGATCTGAAACATCGCGCCGGTATGTTGGCGGCGCAAGTTTACGGCAATGTTTCAGACGGCCTCAAAGTCTGGGGCGTAACCGGCACCAACGGCAAAACCTCCATCACACAATGGCTGGCGCAAGCCGCCGATTTGTTGGGTGAAAAAACCACCATCATCGGCACGGTCGGCAACGGCTTTTGGGGCGCATTGGAAGAAACCACGCACACCACCCCCGCCCCCGTCGATGTCCAAACCCTGCTCTACCGTTTCCGTCAACAAGGCGCAACAGCCGCCGCGATGGAAGTCTCCAGCCACGGCCTTGACCAGTCGCGCGTCAACGGCGTGCCATTCCGCAGTGCAATCTTCACTAACCTCACCCGTGACCACCTCGATTACCACGGCACCATGGAAGCCTATGGTGCCATCAAGTCGCGCCTGTTCTACTGGCATGGTCTGCAACATGCCATCATCAATGTCGATGATGAATACGGCGCAGAACTGGTAGGCCGTCTGAAAAAAGACTGTCCCGATTTAGCCGTTTACGGCTACGGATTCAGCGAGCAAGCCGATATCCGCATTACCGATTTCACCGCTTCTTCAGACGGCATGGAAGCCGTATTCCAAACACCATGGGGCGAAGGAAAATGCCGTACCCGTCTGCTCGGACGGTTCAACGCGCAAAACCTCGCCGCCTGCGTTGCCTTGCTGTGTGCCAACGGTTATCCGCTTGATAAAGTATTGGATGTGCTGGCAAAAATCCGTCCCGCTTCAGGCCGCATGGATTGCATTATGAACAGCGGCAAACCTTTGGTCGTTGTCGATTATGCCCACACGCCCGATGCACTGGAAAAAGCACTCTCCACTTTGCAAGAAATCAAACCGCAGGGTGCGGCTTTGTGGTGTGTATTCGGCTGCGGCGGCAACCGAGACCGCGGCAAACGCCCATTGATGGGTGCGGCAGCAGTTCAGGGTGCCGATAAAGTGGTGGTTACCAGCGATAACCCGCGTTTGGAAAATCCGCAAGACATCATCAACGACATCCTGCCTGCTGTTCCCGCGCCCGAATACGTCGAAGCCGAACGCGCCGCTGCTATCCGTTACGCAGTCGAACGCGCCGCCACGAACGACATCATTCTGATTGCCGGTAAAGGGCATGAAAACTATCAGGATGTACAAGGCGTGAAGCACCATTTCTCCGATTTTGAAATCGCAGAAAAAGCATTGGCAGAGCGCGGTTAAGCTATATCGCAAATGTTCAGACGGCCTGAAACCTTAAGGCCGTCTGAAAAAGATTTAAGCATATACAACAAAAGCAATACGACACACGCATTACGGCACGTCAGCCATTAAACCCATCACAGTTGTTTGTTTCAGAAGACTTTTTAACAAGGCCGTCTGAACAACAAGGAGACCGATTTGATGCTGAAAATGCCGATAAAAACCTTATTAATCAGTGCAGCCGTAGTTTTATTTGCAGGCTGTACAACTAAACAACTTCCGCGTCCTACTGCCGAAATCGAGCAGTTGAGGGCGCAACAGCCTCCGGCCGAGCAAAGCCTGCCCAATCCTGTTAAAGGCAAACGTTTTGACGATACTTGGGGCGCAGCGCGCAGTCAGGGGCGCAGGCATGAAGGTGTGGATATTTTTGCTAAGAAAAACACGCCGATACGCAGTACTACGCCTGGCATTGTAACTAAAATCGGGCGTAACCGATTGGGTGGTAAAGTTATCGGTATTCAAGGGCCGGGTGCGTGGCATTATTATGCCCACCTGAATAAATTTGCCCGTATCCGCCTGTATGAGCGAGTAAAAGAAGGGCAGGTCATCGGCTATGTCGGTAAAACCGGCAATGCTAGAACCACACCGGCCCACCTGCATTACGGTGTGTATCTGCCCAGCGGCGCGGTGAATCCGTATCCGCTGATTAATCAGAAAAGATAAAATTTTCAAACGTCGTCTGAAATAAATTTTGAAACAAATAATAAGGGAACATTATGGGTATTTTTCGCTGCAATAAATGCGGTTACATGAATGAGCATTACTACGAATCCGGAATGAGTGAAATTGCTTGTCCAAAATGCACGGCTCCAGTTAAGGTTTACGACACTTTATTTTTTGTCAGTAAAGTGTTGGAACGTTATTTTTCAGTGAACCGGGAATTGCAGGCTTTGAAGCAACAGGAAGACGGCAGAGAGGAAAATACACAGCAAGATACTGGTTCGGAAGATCAAAATTATAATCCGCTGGCAGGCGTCAATTTATCGGAAACCGATATTTTAGCTACTGAAAAACAACATGAACCAATACGGCAATGGTTTGCCCGAGCCAATATTGTGCCGATGTTTAACTTTCAGGCGGTCAATATGAGCGGTTTTTTTGATGAGGCTGCCGCTAAATTGGGCAACAATTATCAGATTACTAAAAATATGTTGGGGCAGATTAGTTGGGCATATAGCCACAACCACACAAGCATTAGTTTGGATATAGGCAAAATGTCGCAAAAAGATGGGCAAACAATGAATAATCTATGCCGACAATTTTATAACCATACTCTGTTTTCTAAGTATTTCTATCAGAAACAGGAAAAAATTGTTCGCTTGAATCTGCAACGTGCCACTGCCATCAAGCAATTTTTTTGTGGTGGTTGGCTTGAATGGTTTGTGTTGGGCAAAATGCTTGAAGAAGCAAAACACAAAGGCAAAGATTATGCTTTTTCTTGCGCTCGAAATGTAAAAGTCAAATTCGACAATGAAGATAAACAGGAGTTGGATGTTGTATTTTTGCCGATGGGTAAAGAACCAGTTGTGGTGGAATGTAAATCAGGGGAGTTCAGACGAGACATTGAAAAATATGTACGCTTGAAAAAACGATTGAATTTGCCGGATGACCGCTTTGTGATATTGGCTGCCGATTTAGAGGAAAGCCAGGCATTGGCATTAGGCAGTATGTACGGTTTAACTTTTGTTACACCTAAATCTATGATGAAACATTTACAGATGGTTATGTAAGGCCGTCTGAAAAAACAAATGAAAGAAACCATGAAACCACTAGACCTAAATTTCATCTGTCAAACTCTCGGCTTTCCGATACCGTCTGAAAATCAACCCGTTTTGCGTATTGTTACAGACAGCCGCGATATTCAGGACGGCGATGTATTTTTCGCACTTGTCGGTGAGCGCTTTGACGCGCATGACTTTGTTGAAGATGTGTTGGCAGCGGGGGCAACGGCAGTTGTGGTTTCGCGCGAAGATTGTGCGGCTTTGAAAGGCGCGCTGAAGGTTGACGATACGCTTGCGGCTTTGCAAAAACTGGCGAAGGCGTGGCGTGAAAATGTGAATCCGTTTGTCTTTGGCATTACCGGCTCTTCCGGCAAAACGACGGTTAAAGAGATGTTGGCCGGCGTATTGCGTCATCGATTTGGTGATGAAGCTGTGTTGGCGACTGCTGGCAATTTCAACAATCATATTGGCCTGCCGCTGACGTTGTTGAAACTGAACGAAAAACATCGCTATGCCGTCATTGAAATGGGTATGAACCATTTTGGCGAATTGTCTTTGTTGACCCGAATTGCCGGTCCGAATGTTGCTCTGGTCAATAACGCTTTGCGCGCGCATGTTGGTTGCGGTTTTGATGGTGTCGGTGATATTGCCAAAGCCAAAAGTGAAATCTACGAAGGTTTGCTTTCAGACGGCATTGCACTGATTCCGTGTGAAGATGCCAATATTGCTACATTTGAAGCTGCTACTGCACAATTGAACGCTCAGACTTTCGGCGTTGCCAGTGGCGATATCCATGCGGAAAATATTGAGTTGAAACCGTTGTCTTGCGAATTTGATTTGGTGCGTGGTCATGAACGTGTTGCCGTGGTATTGCCAGTTCCCGGCCGTCATAATGTGCATAATGCTGTAGCGGCGGCGGCTCTGGCTTTGGCGGCAGGTTTGAGCCTTGCCGAAGTTTCAGATGGCCTGAAAAATTTCAGCAATATCAAAGGCCGTCTGAATATCAAGCAAGGCATTAAAGGCGCGACTTTGATTGACGATACTTATAATGCCAACCCCGACAGCATGAAAGCCGCCATTGATGTACTCGCCGCTATGCCCGCGCCGCGTATTTTTGTGATGGGCGACATGGGCGAATTGGGTGAGGATGAAGCCGCCGCCATGCATGCCGAAGTTGGCGCGTATGCACGGGATAAAGGCATCGAGGTTGCATATTTTGTCGGCGACAACAGCGTTGAAGCGGCGGAAACATTTGGCGCGGAAGGTTTGTGGTTTGCTGACAAAGATCCGCTGATTCAAGTGTTGAGCCACGATTTGCCTGAACACGCTACTGTGTTGGTCAAAGGCTCGCGCTTTATGAAGATGGAAGAAGTGGTCGAGGCGTTGGCAGCAACAACCGCGTAAAAGGCCGTCAGAAATTATGAAAAAAATTTTTCTATTGGCTGGTTTGCTGATTGCCGCGTTTTATGCCGGAATGAAAGTACAGGCATTTATTTATGAAGATACCTGCTTGGACTTGGGCGGCGGAAAGAATCCAGGAAACTATCCGATTTGCGCGGTAGAGAAATAATCTTACTCAACAAGGCCGTCTGCAATTTCAGACGGCATACCGATTTATTTTTAATTGGGCAATAAGCCCGCTGTAACAACAAAAACAAAAAAGGAAGCCCCATGTTTTTATGGCTCGCACATTTCAGTAACTGGTTAACCGGTCTGAATATTTTTCAATACACCACATTCCGTGCCGTGATGGCTGCGCTGACTGCGCTGGTATTTTCATTATTGTTGGGTCCGTGGACCATCCGCAAGTTGACTGCGCTTAAAGTCGGTCAAGCCGTCCGTACCGACGGCCCTCAAACCCACCTGATCAAAAACGGTACGCCAACCATGGGCGGCTCGCTGATTTTGACCGCCATTACCGTGTCCACAATCTTGTGGGGCAACTGGGCAAATCCTTATATCTGGATTCTCTTAGGAGTCTTGCTTGCTACCGGCGCACTCGGTTTTTACGACGACTGGCGCAAAGTGGTTTATAAAGACCCTAACGGCGTGTCTGCCAAATTCAAAATGGTGTGGCAGTCCAGCGTTGCCATCATCGCCGGTTTGGCATTGTTCTACCTTGCGACAAACTCTGCCAACAATATCCTGATTGTTCCCTTCTTCAAACAAGTTGCCTTGCCTCTTGGTGTCGTCGGCTTCTTGGTATTGTCCTACCTGACCATCGTCGGCACATCCAATGCCGTTAACCTGACCGACGGTTTGGACGGCTTGGCCGCATTCCCCGTTGTGCTTGTTGCCGCCGGCCTTGCCATCTTTGCCTATGCCAGCGGCCACTCCCAATTTGCCCAATACCTGCAATTGCCTTACGTTGCCGGCGCAAACGAAGTGGTGATTTTCTGTACCGCCATGTGTGGTGCGTGTCTCGGCTTTTTGTGGTTTAACGCCTATCCGGCACAAGTCTTTATGGGCGACGTCGGCGCACTCGCGCTTGGCGCGGCACTCGGTACCGTTGCCGTCATCATCCGCCAAGAATTTGTCCTCGTCATCATGGGCGGCCTGTTTGTTGTTGAAGCTATTTCCGTTATGTTGCAGGTCGGTTGGTACAAACGCACCAAAAAACGCATCTTCCTGATGGCGCCGATTCATCACCATTACGAACAAAAAGGCTGGAAAGAAACTCAAGTCGTCGTCCGTTTCTGGATTATCACCATCGTCCTGGTGCTGATTGGTTTGAGTACCCTCAAAATCCGTTAAATCTCCAAAGGCCGTCTGAAAGTTTCAGACGGCCATTATGTAAGGTAAGCATGCTTGCCTGAATCCTCTATTTCAAAAATAAATTCCGCAATAATCCACACAGAAAGTCTCCAAACATGTACCAATCTTTCGGCGGCGCAACCGGCATCCGCACCCTGACCGACCGTTTCTACGACCTAATGGAACTTGAGCTACAATACCAAGCCTTGCGCCAAATGCATGGCGAAGACATGACCCTGATACGCGAAAAACTCTACGAATTTTTTAGCGGTTGGCTCGGCGGCCCGCAACTCTTTGTCGAAAAATACGGCCATCCCCAACTGCGAGCCCGCCATATGCCTTTTGCCGTCAACGTACAAGTCCGCAACGAATGGATCGCCTGCTTTGCCCAAGCCATGAGCGAACTGGACATCGACAAAGCACTTGCCGAGCCAGTGTTAATCCAAGTTTTTGCCATGGCAGATTGGTGCCGTAACCAAAACGAAGACGGTATCGAACCGCCTATGCCGCCGATGGCGGTCGATCCATGGGTGCGCGCACCGGAATTGCAGCAGATTTTGAGTAGCTACGGTGTAAACGGATTTTTTGAGGAATTTGCAGATTAAATTTGTTTGAAAATACTGCTATGACATTAAAGAATATAAGAGAGAATGTAATATGAAAAATTGGTTGAGAAAGATAGCAGTTGTTTTGTTTGGATTTGGACAGATGGCTAATGCAAGTGATATCCCAAATTTCGCAGAAACAGAGCAGGAGGCAAAACAAGGAAATGCAGCATCCCAATTTAATTTGGGTTTGATGTATTACTTGGGAAAGGGGCGCCCAAAGATTATAAACAGGCAGAACATTGGTTCCGTAGAGCAGCAGAGCAAGGGGACGTAGATGCGCAGAGCAATCTAGGAGGATTGTATTATAAGGGACAAGGTGTTGCTCAAGATTATGAGCAAGCCAAATATTGGTTTCAAAAAGCTGCTGCACAAGGCTTTGCTAAAGCCCAGTATGATTTAGGAACAATCTATTTTTTTGGTAAAGGCATTAAACAAGATTATGAGCAAGCAGCTCGATGGTATGAAAAGGCGGCAGAACAAGGGTATCTTGATGCCCAATACAATTTAGCCATTATGTATGATAACGGATTCGGTGTCGGTAAAGCTCCTGAAAAGGCATTCCAATGGTATCGAAAGGCTGCAGAGCAAGGAGAGAATCAAGCACAATATACTTTGGCTACAAGGTATATGCATGGCGTAGGCATACAAAAAGATTTTAAGCTGGCGGTACAATGGTTACGTCGTGCGGCAGAACAAGAAAATATTAAAGCCCAACTTGATCTTGGCGTGGCTTATCATAATGGATTCGGTGTTCGTCAAGATGATAAGCAGGCCTTATATTGGTATCGTAAAGCAGCGGAGCAAGGAAGTTATGAGGCCCAATATAATTTAGGTGTTATGTATCATTACGGACAAGGCGTTCATCAGAATCAATCTGTTGCCAAAGAGTGGTTTGGCAAGGCATGCCATAATGGATCGCAACAAGGTTGTGATGCTTATCAAAAATTGGATCAGACAGGATATTAAATCTTTTTAAAGGCAGTCTGAAAAATTAGTATAAAACAGAAGCAATAATTTGAATGTGATGGATTTTAGAATGAATGTTTCAGTGAAAAAAATAATAATGGGCGTGATGGCTTACTTTGGGTTAGGGCAGGTAGCTTTAACTGAAAGTATTCCAGATTTTAAGAATATGCTGAGAGCTGCGGAGCAAGGAGATCCAGAAGCTCAATTAAATATTGGAGCAATGTATGCCAATGGACAGGGTGTCAGTCAAGATTACGGCCGAGCAGTGCAGTGGTTTCGTAAGGCAGCAGAGCAAGATCATACTCAAGCTCAAGTTAACTTAGGCATAATGTATCAGCTAGGGCAAGGTGTTAGTCAAGATTATACGAAGGCGGCAGAATGGTATCGCAAGGCAGCAGAGCAGGGTAATACTAAGGCTCAAAATAATTTGGGTATGCTATATCAAAATGGACAAGGTGTTAGTCAAGACTATGCTCAAGCTGCAAAATGGTTTCATAGGGCTGCAGATCAGGAAAACACAGCTGCTCAGTTAAATCTAGGTTTGCTGTATGCTAATGGGCAAGGTGTCGAGCAAGACTATGCACAGGCGTTAAAATGGTTTCGTAGAGCAGCAGAACATGGGGATGCGGCAGGTCAGTATAATTTGGGTTTAGCATATGCAAATGGTAAAGGGGGGCGTCAGGATTACACGCAGGCTATAGAATGGTATCGCAAGGCAGCAGAGCAAGGGAATGTAGATGCACAATATAATTTAGGTGGTATGTACGCTAGCGGAAAAGGTGTAAGCCAAGATTATATGCAGGCGATGGAGTGGTACAGAAAGGCAGCAGAGCAAGGTGATGTGGTTGCGCAATTAAATGTGGGTGTAATGTATGCTAATGGCCAAGGAGTTAAGCAAGACTACGTACAAGCTGTGAAGTGGTATCGCAAGGCGGCAGAACAAGGAAATGCCAAAGCTCAATTTAATTTGGGTGTAGTGTATGCCACTGGGCAAGGAGACCGTCAAGACTACGTACAAGCAGCACAGTGGTACCATAAGGCAGCAGAACAAGGCTTAGCTGATGCTCAATATAATTTGGGCGAGATGTATTATTATGGACGAGGCATTCGTCAAAATCATACTCTTGCCAAGGAGTGGTTTGGTAAGGCATGTCAGAATGGATTGCAAAAAGGTTGTAATGCTTATCGCATATTGAATCAGGCAGGATATTGAATCCTTATTCAAAGGCCGTCTGAAAAAACTTAGGACAAAACCAAAATGACTTTTCAAAATAAAAAAATCCTCGTTGCCGGGCTTGGCGGCACGGGTATTTCCATGATTGCTTATCTGCGCAAAAACGGTGCGGAGGTTGCTGCTTATGATGCGGAGCTGAAAGCCGAGCGCGTGTCGCAAATCGGTAAGATGTTTGACGGGCTGGTGTTTTACACAGGCCGTCTGAAAGATGCGTTGGATAATGGTTTCGATATTCTGGCGCTCAGTCCCGGCATCAGCGAGCGTCAGCCGGATATCGAGGCCTTCAAGCGAAACGGCGGGCGTGTGTTGGGCGACATCGAATTGCTGGCGGACATTGTGAATCGCCGCGGCGACAAGGTGATTGCGATTACCGGCAGCAACGGCAAAACCACGGTAACGAGCCTGGTCGGCTATCTCTGTATCAAGTGCGGGCTGGATACAGTCATCGCGGGCAATATCGGCACGCCGGTTTTGGAGGCGGAATTGCAGCGCGAAGGCAAAAAGGCGGATGTATGGGTGTTGGAGCTTTCCAGCTTCCAGCTGGAAAACACTGAAAGCCTGCGCCCGACTGCGGCGACGGTGCTGAACATTTCCGAAGACCATCTCGACCGCTACGACGACCTACTCGATTACGCACATACCAAGGATAAGATTTTCCGTGGCGATGGCGTGCAGGTTTTGAATGCGGACGATGCATTCTGCCGTGCGATGAAGCGTGCCGGGCGCGAGGTGAAATGGTTTTCGTTGGAACATGAAGCCGATTTTTGGCTAGAGCGCGAGACAGATCGCCTGAAACAAGGCAATGAAGATTTGATTGCCACGCAAGACATTCCGCTGCAAGGCTTGCACAACGCCGCCAACGTTATGGCTGCCGTAGCTTTGTGTGAGGCCATCGGTTTGCCGCGCGAAGCATTGCTCGAACACGTCAAAACCTTCCAAGGCCTGCCGCACCGCGTCGAAAAAATCGGCGAGAAAAACGGCGTGGTGTTTATCGACGACAGCAAAGGCACGAACGTCGGCGCGACTGCCGCTGCGATTGCCGGTTTGCAAAATCCGCTATTTGTGATTTTGGGCGGTATGGGCAAAGGGCAGGACTTCACGCCCCTGAGCGACGCACTTGCTGGCAAGGCAAAAGGTGTGTTCCTGATTGGCGTCGATGCGCCGCAAATCCGCCGCGATTTGGACGGCTGCGGCTTGAATATGACCGACTGCGCCACTTTGGAAGAAGCCGTTCAGACGGCATACGCCCAAGCCGAAGCGGGCGATATTGTGCTGCTCAGCCCGGCCTGTGCGAGCTTTGATATGTTTAAAGGCTATGCGCACCGTTCGGAAGTGTTTATCGAAGCGTTCAAAGCTTTGTAAGGCCGTCTGAAAGATGAAAGTCGGGTTGAAAATCGGCTTGGCGACAGTCGTACTTTTGGCTGTCGCTGCTTCGGTGTTTTGGTTTGTCGCGCCGATTCGTTCCACGACAACCGTTACTATGCCAAGCGAAACGCCGTTGCCTGAAGATGCAGTTATCGACAGATTGGTTGTGCATAAAAGCAAACGCACTATGTCGGCGTACTCGCAAGGCAGGCTGCTGAAAACCTATCCCATTTCGTTGGGCAAGCAACCGGTCGGGCATAAACAGTTTGAAGGCGACGGCAAAACGCCCGAAGGAAAATACCGCATCAATGAACGTAATCCCAACAGCGGCTACCATAAAAACCTCGGCGTTTCCTACCCTAACGAAGCCGACAAAGCCTACGCGGCGGCACAAGGCAAAAGCCCGGGCGGGCTGATTAAAATCCACGGCATCAAAAACGGCTGGGGTTCTATCGGCAAAAGGCATCTGCAAAGAGACTGGACCGACGGCTGCATCGCGGTAACGGACGAGGAAATCGACGAACTCTACCGCAGCGTGAAACACAACGCGGAAATTGAGATTTTGCCGTAAGCCTTGTGCGCCATCGCCTCAAAGATCGTCTGAAAACGTCAAGGCGGTTTCAGACGACCTTTTTACAGCAGCGGCAAACTTGTTCCTTTCCTTTATCCGGTGTGACTGTTTCTTAAAAATTGCCTATGCGGGCAAACGGCGAGGCGGCGGGCAGTCATGCCTGACCGACAAAACGTGTGTTGATCAATCCGAAAGGAAAACCCATGAATTTTCAAGACTACATCCGTTACGATGCCGTCGGTTTGGCAGAGCTGATCCGCAAAAAAGAAGTGTCCGCCGATGAAGTGTTGCAGGCTGCTTTAAACCGCTTGGACGAAGTCAATCCCAAGCTCAATCTGTTGGCGCACGATTTGCGCGAACGCGCGGCGGCGTGGCAGGGGTCGTCTGAAAATGCCGATACGCCGCTGGCGGGCGTGCCGTTTTTGCTCAAAGACCTGCTGGCGGATTGGGAAGGCGCGCCGACATGGTCGGGTTCACGCATGATGCAGCATTACATTGCCAAGCAAAACAGCGATTTGACTCAAGCCTATCTCGATGCGGGGCTGCGCGTATTCGGCAAAACCACCACGCCCGAATGGGGCGCGTATGCCGTTACCGAAACCGAAATTTACGGCATCACGCGCAATCCGTGGCATTTGGATTACACCGCGGGCGGCAGCAGCGGCGGCGCGGCTGCGGCAGTGGCTTCGGGCGTCGTACCCGCAGCACACGGCAGCGACGGCGGCGGTTCCATCCGCTTACCCGCGCACAACTGCGGCGTGTTCGGGTTGAAACCCACGCGCGGCCGCAGCAGTTACGCGCCGAACGCATCGGAAGCGTGGCAAGGCTTGGTATGCGACCATGTCTTGACCCGCAGCGTGCGCGACAGCGCGGTTTTGCTGGACATCGCCGCCCGAACCCAAGAGCGCGCCCTGTATGCCTGCCCGCCGCCGCCCGAAAACGGTTTTGCAGACAGCCTGAAACAAGAAACAGGTCGTCTGAAAATCGCTTTTTGGAAACAGACATGGTTTGGCGGCTGCAACGACGAAGGCACGGAAGCCGCGTTCGCCCATAGTTTGAAACTGATGCAAGATGCGGGACACGAATTGGAAGAAGCCACGCCCGATTTTGCGCCACCCGAACAGCTCAACCGCGCCGCCCGCGTCATCGTCATGGGCGAAACGGCAAAACTGTTCTACCAATATCAATACGAAACCGGACAAAAACTGCCGCACCGCCTGCTTGAGCCGACAACGTGGGCAATGATTGTGCAGGGTCGGCAAATCAGCGCGGGCGAAATGGCATGGGCGCGCGACGTGATGTTGGCGCAGGAACGTGCCACCAAAGCATTTTTTACGCGCTACGATGTGTTGATGACGCCCGTCTGCCCGCGAACCACGCCGAAAATCGGCGAGATGATGCCGCCGCCCGCCGCACAAAAAGCCATGCGCCTGCTGTGCGGCACGCTGCGCTTGGGTTTCCTGTTGAAAAACAACCTGTTTTTGGAAAAAGAAGCCACTGCCGCGCTGCAATACGTCGGCTATACGTCGCCGCTGAACATGAGCGGCAACCCCGCCATGAGCGTGCCGCTTTACCGGCATCACGGGCTGCCCGTCGGTACCCAGTTCGCCGCCGCACACGGGCGCGAAGACACGCTGCTTAGCCTCGCCGCGCAGTTGGAACAGATACAGCCGTGGGCGGAAATACCGCAGTTGGCTTAGGGTTTGCATTGGATAAAAGTAGCCTATTTCCCTGAAAAAAAGATTTATACAAGGCCGTCTGAAAACATAAAAGCGTTTTCAGACGGCCTTTTGCAGGTATCAAAGGGTAGGAGAGGGCGCAAAGAACGTCGGAATCCGACATCTTTAAAGAATCTGAATTGTTGGTTTGGAAATAAACCTTTAAAATAACGTTAATTCATTTTTTCAGACGGCCTCTTGCCCATTAGCAGGCCGTCTGAATATTTTATTCAAGCCGTTACGGATGTTTTCATGATTAGTCTTTCCAAAATGCTTGACCGGCCGATTGCGCGCGATGGTCGGAAGTTTGATGTTTCTCTCTTGTGGATGGTCGTCTTAATGACGGTCTTCAGCCTGATTATGATTTATTCGGCTTCTATTGCGTATGCGGCATCGGAAGGGGGCAGCCAGTTTTCTTTTGTGTCTAAGCAGGCAATGTTTATCCTGTTTACGGTGGCCATATGCTTGCCGCTTTTTTTGCTGAAGATGAGCTTCTGGCGGCGGATTATTCCGTTTTATTTTGCTGTCTCGGGTTTGCTGTTGTTGCTGGTGTTGTTTGTAGGCCGCGAAATTAACGGCGCGACGCGCTGGATTCATATCGGACCGCTCAATTTGCAACCGACTGAATTTTTCAAATTGGCGACGGTCTTGTATTTGTCCAGTCTGTTTACGCGCCGTGAAGAAATGTTGCGCGATTTGGATTCTTTGGGTTGGTCGTCTTTGTTTACCGGTATTGGCGATTTGGTGTGCAGCCCTTTTAAAAGTGAAGCTCGGGTAAGGGTAAAGGAACGTTTCCGCAAGTTTAAGACCTTGATTCTGCCGATTATGTTGGTGGCGGTCGGTTTGGTTTTGATTATGGGTCAGCCGGACTTTGGCTCGTTTGTCGTGATTGTCGGGATTACCATGGGTATGCTGTTTTTGGCAGGCTTTCCGTGGAAGTATTTTGCCGTATTGGTGGCGACCGTTGTGAGCGGTATGGGCTTGCTGATTTTGGCCGCGCCTTACCGTATGGCGCGTGTGGCGGCGTTTTTGGATCCTTGGAGCGATCCTTTGGGTAAAGGCTATCAGCTGACGCATTCTTTGATGGCGATTGCGCGTGGCGGCTGGTTTGGCGAGGGCTTGGGTGCGAGTTTGGAAAAACGTTTCTATCTGCCCGAAGCGCATACGGATTTTATTTTTGCCGTCATTGGCGAGGAGTTCGGCTTTGTCGGGATGCTGGTTTTGGTGTTCTGCTACGGCTGGCTGGTGTGGCGTGCATTTTCCATCGGCAAGCAGGCGCGTGATTCAGGCTTGATGTTCAGCGCGTACATTGCCAACGGTATCGGTATTTGGATTGGTATTCAAAGTTTCTTCAATATCGGTGTAAACATCGGTATCCTGCCCACTAAAGGCCTGACTTTGCCGTTTATGTCTTACGGCGGTTCGGCTGTTTTTATCATGCTGGTGTGCGTTACTTTGTTATTGCGCATTGATTATGAAAACCGCCAAAAAATGCGCGGTTATTCGGTGGAGTAAAACCATGAGCGGTAAAACTTTTATGCTGATGGCCGGCGGTACGGGCGGTCATATTTTCCCTGCATTGGCGGTTGCCGAGTCGCTGCAAAAGCGCGGTCATCATGTGATTTGGCTGGGTAGTCAGGATTCGATGGAAGAGCGTATCGTGCCGCAATACGGCATACGTTTGGAAACGCTGGCCATTAAAGGTATTCGCGGCAACGGCATCAAGCGCAAGCTGATGTTGCCGTTTACGCTGTATAAAACCGTCCGCGCCGCGCAGCAGATTATTAAGAAACACCGTGTCGAGTGTGTGATTGGTTTTGGCGGTTTCGTTACTTTCCCTGGCGGCTTGGCGGCAAAAATTTCCGGTGTGCCGATTGTGATTCACGAGCAAAACGCCGTAGCCGGTTTGTCCAACCGCCAATTGTCGCGTTGGGCAAAACGTGTTCTGTACGCTTTCCCGAAAGCCTTTCAGCATGAAGGCGGATTGGTGGGTAATCCTGTCCGTGCCGATATTGCGTCATTGCCTGTTCCTGAAGAACGCTTTGAAAACCGTCAAGGCCGTCTGAAAGTTTTGGTGGTGGGCGGCAGTTTGGGTGCGGATGTGTTGAACAAAACCGTTCCGCAAGCTTTGGCATTATTGCCTGAGTCGGCCCGTCCGCAAATGTATCATCAGTCCGGCCGCAATAAATTGGGCAACCTGCAGGCGGATTACGATGCGTTGGGTGTGCAGGCCGAGTGCGTCGAATTTATTACCGATATGGTATCTGCCTACCGTGATGCCGATTTGGTGATTTGCCGTGCTGGCGCGCTGACGATTGCCGAGCTGACGGTTGCAGGTTTGGGTGCATTGCTGGTGCCGTATCCGCACGCGGTAGACGACCATCAAACAGCTAATGCGCGCTTTATGGTGCAGGCCGAAGCTGGTTTGCTGCTGCCGCAAACTCAACTGACGGCAGAAAAACTGGCCGAAATCCTCGGCGGATTAAACCGTGAAAAATGCCTGAAATGGGCGAAAAATGCCCGTACGTTGGCGTTGCCGCACAGTGCGGACGATGTGGCGGAAGCCGCCATCGCGTGTACGGCATGATGACATAATGTGATGAACGAAACAGAGGTAGTCTGAAAACCAAGAAACGGGTTTCAGACGATCTTTTTGCAACTTGGCAGCCGTATTGTGCGGGAGTATGATGTAAATAGGAATTTCTCTCATTGGAGGCTGCCATGTCCGAAAAAATCTCTCCCGAAACCGTTTCTGTCCTGTCCAGTACCATGCTGATTCCCCTGTGGGCAAAGGCCGTAGAGCAGGGTAGGGCGCAGCCGCTTTTGCGCGATGACGAAGCCGTGCGGATGTTGGACAAGATTGACTACGACTTCAGCAAGTTTGCTAAAGCCAAAGCATCGCAGGTCGGCTGTTGCGGGCGGGCGAAGTTGTTGGACGATATGACCCGGCACTTTATCGCCGAACATCCCGATGCCGTCGTCGTGCAAATCGGCGCGGGGCTGGATGCGCGTTACGAACGCTTGGGCAAGCCGCGCATTACCGCTTGGTATGATTTGGATTTACCCGAAGTGATTGAAGTGCGGCGCATGCTGCTGTCTGAATCGGACAATCATTATCTGGGCGCGTCCATGTTTGACGAAACTTGGATGAACACCGTCGCCGCGCATGGCAAACCCGTGTTGCTCGTGATCGAAGGCGTGTTGATGTATTTTGAAGAGGCGCAGGTGCAGGGCTTTTTCAAACAGGTTGCCCGCCGCCTGCCGCACGCCCAGCTTGCCTTTGACACCATCCCCAAAGCTCTTGCCGGACAAAGCAAACGCCACGACGCGCTCGGTAAAATGGACAAGCCGCCCGAGTTCCGCTGGGCGATAAGCGGAACGGACGACATTCTGCGGCTGATGCCGGGTGTGGAAATTATTGAAGAAGCCGGTTTGAGCAGCGTCTGCAAACCGCGTTATCCGTGGCTTTTGCGCCTTTTGTATGCGACCGCGTGGGGACGGCGCAAACTGGATATGCGCTTGATGAGGATACAAGTGCCATCCAGTTGATAAGCACGAGGTCGTCTGAAAACGGTTTTCAGACGACCTTATATTTTGTTTTTGCTGGTGTTTTGGTAGCTGAAATCAAGTTTAAAAATAGGCAAAATAGCAAAGATTCACCGCCAAGTGCCGCCCCTTTTTTACCCATATTGCAACCAATGTGAAATCCTGTATGCCAAAACATCTTTAATTTACAAGAAAACTATGGCGCAGAAGCGGATAGCCCTTTAAAATAACGCCTTTACGCATCGAAAATCCACCGGAACGCAACATTATGATGAAAAATCGAGTCACCAACATCCATTTTGTCGGTATCGGCGGCGTCGGCATGAGCGGTATCGCCGAAGTTTTACACAATTTGGGCTTTAAAGTTTCCGGTTCGGATCAGGCGCGCAATGCCGTTACCGAGCATTTGAGCAGCTTGGGTATTCAAGTTTATCCCGGTCATACCGCCGAACACGTCAACGGTGCGGATGTCGTCGTTACCTCTACCGCCGTCAAAAAAGACAATCCCGAAGTCGTCGCCGCGCTGGAGCAGCAAATCCCCGTCATTCCCCGCGCCCTGATGCTGGCGGAACTGATGCGCTTCCGTGACGGCATCGCCATTGCCGGTACGCACGGCAAAACCACGACCACCAGTCTGACCGCCTCCATCCTCGGTGCGGCAGGTCTCGACCCCACTTTCGTGATCGGCGGCAAACTCAATGCCGCAGGTACCAATGCCCGTTTGGGCAAAGGCGAATACATCGTCGCCGAAGCCGACGAGTCCGATGCCTCTTTCCTGTACCTGACTCCGATTATGTCCGTTGTGACCAATATCGACGAAGACCATATGGACACTTACGGCCACAGTGTTGAGAAGCTGCATCAGGCGTTTGTTGATTTCATCCACCGTATGCCGTTTTACGGTAAGGCCTTCTTGTGTATTGACAGCGAACACGTCCGCGCGATTTTGCCCAAAGTGAGCAAGCCTTACGCGACTTACGGCTTGGACGATAATGCCGATATCTACGCAACCGACATCGAAAACATCGGTGCGCAAATGAAATTTACCGTTCATGTCCAAATGAAAGGACATGAGCAAGAGCCGTTTGAAGTTGTTTTGAATATGCCCGGCCGCCACAACGTCCTCAATGCGTTGGCGGCTATCGGAGTTGCGCTGGAAGTTGGCGCATCGGTTGAAGCGATCCAAAAAGGCTTGCTTGGCTTTGAAGGTGTCGGCCGCCGCTTCCAAAAATATGGCGACATCAAATTGCCAAACGGCGGCACTGCTTTGCTGGTGGACGATTATGGCCACCATCCTGTCGAAATGGCGGCAACCCTTTCCGCTGCGCGCGGTGCATACCCTGAAAAACGCTTGGTATTGGCTTTCCAACCGCACCGTTATACCCGTACACGCGATTTGTTTGAAGACTTTACCAAAGTCCTCAATACCGTTGATGCGCTGGTGTTGACCGAAGTTTATGCCGCAGGCGAAGAGCCGATTGCCGCCGCCGACTCCCGCGCCCTTGCCCGTGCCATCCGCGTATTGGGCAAACTTGAGCCGATTTACTGCGAAAACGTTGCTGATTTGCCGCAAATGCTGATGAATGTTTTGCAAGACGGCGATGTTGTGTTGAATATGGGTGCAGGCAGCATCAACCGCGTTCCTGCCGCGATGCTGGAGTTGTCGAAAAAAGCCTGAGGCGGAAATTTTATCGTGATGCCGCGATAGCCGCCTGATGAAGCGATGTTCCATCGGGTGGGTAAGCAAGATTAAGGTCGTCTGAAAACCCGATTCGTTTTCAGACGACCTGTATCAAACAAAGAAGCAATCAAGAAAGAACAAAAACAATGCAGAATTTTGGCAAAGTAGCCGTATTGATGGGCGGCTTTTCCAGTGAACGCGAAATCTCGCTGGATAGCGGTGCCGCCATTTTGAATGCCTTAAAAAGCAAAGGCATAGACGCACACGCCTTCGATCCTAAAGAAACACCCTTGGCGGAATTGAAAACTCAAGGTTTCCAAACTGCTTTCAATATCCTCCACGGCACTTACGGCGAAGACGGCGCTGTTCAAGGCGCGTTGGAATTGTTGGGCATTCCTTATACCGGCAGCGGCGTTGCTGCTTCCGCCATTGGTATGGACAAATACCGCTGCAAGCTGATTTGGCAAGCCTTGGGGCTGCCTGTTCCTGAGTTCGCCGTTTTACATGAAGATTCCGATTTCGATGCTGTCGAACAGCAACTTGGCTTGCCCATGTTTGTTAAACCGGCAGCCGAAGGCAGTAGCGTCGGCGTTGTGAAAGTGAAAGAAAAAGGTCGTCTGAAAAGCGTTTACGAAGAGCTGAAACACCTTCAAGGCGAAATTATTGCCGAACGGTTCATCGGCGGCGGCGAATATTCCTGTCCCGTGTTGAACGGCAAAGGCCTGCCCAGCATACACATCATCCCGGCTACCGAGTTCTACGACTACGAAGCCAAATACAACCGCGACGACACTGTTTATCAATGTCCGTCCGAAGACTTGAGCGAGGCGGAGGAAAACCTGATGCGCGAACTCGCTGTGCGTGGCGCGCAGGCGATTGGTGCGGACGGCTGTTCGCGCGTGGACTTTCTGAAAGATACAGACGGTAAACTGTATCTCTTGGAAATCAATACCTTGCCCGGTATGACTAGCCACAGTTTGGTGCCAAAATCTGCAGGCCATACAGGCGTAGATTTTGCTGATTTATGTATTGAGATTTTGAAGACCGCTCATGTGGGATGATGTAGGCGCACTGGGTCGGTTGACCCGCCGGCTGTTGGTGCTGATGACCTTTCTGCTGATAGGTTCGGGCATAGCTTGGCTTTACAATTCCAAATATTTCCCTGTGAAACAGATTGCCATTCAGGGTAAGCTGAAATATGCTTCCAGCAAAGAATTGCAAACCGTTGCACGAGAGCATATCAGGGGTAATATGTTCCGCGCCGATATTGATTCAGCGCAGGCCGCTTTTCAGGAATTGCCTTGGATTGACTCGGTAATGGTACGCCGTCGTTTTCCGGAAACCGTGGAAATTATCCTGACTGAGCGTGTGCCGGTTGCACACTGGCGCGCTGGCGGCTTGATGGACAGTAAGGGCAATGTGTTTGCCGCAAGCCTGAAACAGGACCTGCCTATATTTGAAGGGCAGCAGGGGACAGGCAAAGACATGGTCAAACATTATGCGGATTTTTCCGGTATTTTGAGCCCGTTGAAACTGACCATCAAAGAATTGATCTACACGCCGCGTTCGGCATGGCTGCTTGTATTGAACAACGGCATTACCGTGCGCTTGGGGCGTGAAAACGAAATCAAACGTTTGCAGCAGTTTGCCCAGATTTGGCCATCGTTGCTGCGTGAAAAACAAAGCCGTATCGAGTATGTCGATATGCGTTATAAGGATGGTTTTTCAGTCCGTTACCGGCCGTCTGAAAACCCTTCCGACAGTGAATAGCCGATTAGACGTGAAGCAATCTTGTTTCAAAAATAATCAAACCGTCAGTCAGACAACATAGCGAACGAGCAATTATGGAACAACAAAATAAATATATTAGTGCCTTAGACATTGGTACGTCCAAGGTCATCGCCTTAATCGGCGAGATTCGGGAAGATAACGAAATCCACATTGTTGGCTTGGGTCAAAGCCCTTCACGCGGTCTGCGTGCAGGTATGGTGACCAACATTGACGCCACTGCGCAAGCCATTCGTCAGGCGGTAGAAGATGCCGAGCTGATGGCAGATACCAAAATTTCCCACGTCGTCACCGGTATTGCCGGTAACCATATCCGCAGCCTGAATTCACAAGGCGTGGTCAAAATTAAAGATGGTGAAGTATCGCAAACCGACATCGATCGTGCCATCGAAACGGCCAAAGCCATCAATATTCCGCCTGATCACAACATTTTGCATACCGTGGTTCAAGAGTACATCATCGACAACCAACCCGGTGTGAAAGAACCTATCGGCATGAGCGGCGTGCGTTTGGATACCCGTGTACACATCATTACCGGTGCGAATACTGCTTTGCAAAATATCCAAAAATGTATCCAACGCTGCGGCCTGCAAATGGATCAAATCATGCTTCAGCCTTTGGCAAGCGGTCACGCCGTTTTGACTGAAGACGAAAAAGATTTGGGCGTGTGCGTCATCGATATCGGTGGCGGTACAACCGACATCGCGGTTTATACCAATGGCGCAATCCGCCATACCGCGGTTATTCCCGTTGCCGGCGATTTGATTACCAAAGACTTGGCACAGGCCTTGCGTACGCCGCATAGTGCAGCCGAGTACATCAAAATCCATTACGGTGCCGCGATTCCGACTATGGACGGCTTGGATGAAATGATTGAAGTTCCTAGCGTTGGCGACCGTCAATCACGTCAAATTTCACGCCGTGTATTGGCTGAAATCATCGGCCCACGCGTAGAAGAAATTTTGGAATTGACGCTGAACGAATTGCGCCGCTCCGGCTTCCCTGAAGAAGTGCTGACTTCAGGTATCGTTTTGACCGGTGGTGCTTCTATGTTGACCGGTATTGTTGAGTTGGCGGAAGAAGTCTTCAACTTGCCGGCGCGTATCGGTGTTCCACAAGAAATGGGTGGCGTATCCGAGCGTATCCGCAATCCACGCTATTCAACCGCCATCGGTCTTTTGCAGGCTGCAAGAGGAGAGGAAGACGGCGCGCCGGTGACAGGTGCCATTGTGGTTCATGATCAGGCTGAAAAAATCAGTCTGTGGGCAAGACTGATGAAATTCGTTAAAGAAAATTTCTGATAAAAGTTTTTAGGGCGGACGGTGTGGCAACCGTTTGTCCTGAATATTTAAGTGGAATTAAACGGTTTTAAATAATTGTCAAGTGGATAATTTAAAACTTGTATATTTTCTGTTAAAAAATGTAGTAAAAATATAACGCCGACAGTCGAATGGTAAGAAGAATTTTGCCAGTATCTGGATACTTCTTATATAATACGGATAATGAGTTATTTTTGAACCGTCCTTATAAAGCGGGGCGCGGAGGATTATTGAATGGAATTTGTTTACGACGTAGCAGAATCAGCAACGAGCCCTGCTGTTATTAAAGTTATCGGTTTGGGCGGCGGCGGCTGTAATGCCATTAATAACATGGTTGCCAACACTATTCATGGTGTTGAGTTCATCAGTGCCAATACCGATGCGCAATCATTGGCTAAAAACAATGCGGCTAAACGCATTCAATTGGGTACAAACCTAACTCGCGGTTTGGGTGCCGGTGCAAATCCTGAAATTGGTCGCGCCGCTGCTCAAGAAGATCGCGAAGCCATCGAAGATGCCATCCGCGGTGCAAACATGCTGTTCATCACTACCGGTATGGGTGGCGGTACAGGTACCGGCTCTGCTCCTGTCGTGGCTGAAATCGCTAAAGAAATGGGTATCCTGACCGTTGCGGTTGTAACCCGTCCGTTTGCTTATGAAGGCAAGCGCGTACATATCGCTCAAGCAGGTTTGGAACAGCTCAAAGAGCGCGTCGATTCCCTGATTATTATTCCGAATGACAAATTGATGACTGCCTTGGGTGAAGACGTGACCATGCGTGAAGCTTTCCGTGCGGCAGACAATGTGTTGCGTGATGCGGTTGCCGGTATTTCCGAAGTGGTGACTTGCCCTAGCGACATGATCAACTTGGACTTCGCCGATGTGAAAACCGTAATGAGCAATCGCGGTATCGCCATGATGGGTTCAGGTTTTGCACAAGGTATCGACCGTGCCCGTTTGGCTACCGATCAAGCTATCTCCAGCCCACTCTTGGATAACGTTACTTTGGATGGCGCACGCGGTGTATTGGTAAACATTACCACTGCTCCCGGTTGTCTGAAAATGTCTGAGTTCAACGAGATTATGCGTATTGTCAACCAAAATGCACACCCTGAAGTGGAATGCAAATTTGGTGCTGCCGAAGACGAGAGCATGAGCGAAGACGCTATCCGTATTACCATCATTGCTACCGGCTTGAAAGAAAACGGTACTGACAACCAACTGCGCGCTGCTGCCCGTACCCAACAATTGGTACGCGGTGCGGAAGAAGCGCCTCAAGCTAAAAGCCAAAGCAGCGCTGAAAGCTTGGTTCGTACCAACCGCAATATCCGTTCTATGAATCTGACAGCGGCTGATTTCAGCAACCAGTCTGTACTGGATGACTTTGAAATTCCGGCTATCTTGCGCCGTCAGCAACATACTTCTGATAAATAATCAGGATCATGCATGAAAAGACCTGCCTTAAAGGCGGGTCTTTTTTATTAGCAGAATAAACTTAAGGCCGTCTGAAAATTTTCAGACGGCCTTAAGTTTTCAAATAAAGCGAATAACAAACTTACCCTTTATTTAGGATCTGTTTGTTTTCGCCCTCACGACGCAACTCTTTGGGCAAGACAAATACAATGCTTTCTTCTGCGCCTTCTCCTTCGCGGATGGTTTCGTGTCCCCAGTCTTGAATGGTTTGTAATACTTCTCGGACTAAGACTTCGGGTGCAGATGCACCGGCAGTTACACCGACCTTGGTTTTGTTTTCAAACCATTCTTTTTTCAGATAGGAGGCATTATCGACCATATAGGCATCAACTCCGCGCAATGCGGCTACTTCTCGCAAGCGGTTGCTGTTGGAAGAGTTGGGTGAACCGACAACAATTACGAGATCGCATTCTTCGGCCAATTCTTTAACAGCAGTTTGGCGGTTGGTTGTGGCGTAGCAGATATCTTCTTTGTGCGGATTACGGATATTTGGAAAGCGTTGATTTAAAGCTGCAATGATGTCTTTGGTTTCGTCTATCGATAAAGTGGTTTGGCTGACGTAGGCAAGTTTGTCAGGATTTTTGACGTTCAGTCCGGCTACATCTTCCACTGTCTCAACCAGAAACATTTTGCCCGGAGGTAATTGTCCCATCGTGCCTTCTACTTCGACGTGGCCTTTGTGGCCAATCATGATAATTTCGTAATCTTGCTCATCGAGGCGGGCTACTTCTTTATGGACTTTGGTTACCAGAGGGCAGGTGGCATCAAAAACGCGGAAACCACGTTGTGCCGCTTCTTCCTGGACTGCTTTGGATACGCCGTGAGCTGAGTAAATCAGTGTTGCGCCTTTTGGGACATCTGCCAAGTTATCGACAAATACGGCACCTTTTGCCCGCAGATTGTCGACGACGAATTTGTTGTGAACGACCTCATGGCGGACGTAAATAGGCGCGCCGAATTCTTCGAGTGCACGTTCAACAATGCTGATGGCACGGTCAACACCGGCACAGAAGCCGCGGGGATTGGCAAGGATAATGGTTTTTTGAGTCATGTGTGTTCCGTTTTCAGACGGCCTTTGTGTCGTTTGAAGGTGTTTTTTTGTGCAGCAAACCATCTATTACCAAGCAAACTGCGCCAACGCAGATAAAACTGTCGGCAATGTTAAATGCGGGGTAAAACCAGTTTTGCCAATAGAAAAGCAGAAAATCGACAACGTGGCCGTGAATCAGGCGGTCAACCACATTGCCAATCGCGCCGCCGATAATCATGGCAGCCCCCAGTTTGCCCCAGCGGCCAAACTCATCACGCCAGATGGCACGGGCTAAATATAGGCTGATAACGACTGCCAGACCTAAAAAGAAGAATTTTTGCCAGCCGCCTTGGTCGGCCAAAAAGCTGAATGCCGCGCCTGGATTATAGGCAAGTGTCAGGTCAAAGAGGTCTGGAATGATATTGAGGCGTTCGCCTTCGGTAAAGTGTTTCAAGATTTCCCATTTGCTCAGTTGGTCAAGAATGATGGCAACGAGGGAAAGTAAGAAAAAGGGAATTTTTTTAGAAGAGGATGAACTCATGTTTTCAGACGGCTTATGTAATAAAGGGCTTATTTTACCTGAAAGCAGGCAGGAAGTGTTTGCGATGGCATCGGCGTTAAGGCCGTCTGAAAATAGAAACGCCGCCACTTGAATATATCAAAGGGCGGCGTGATAAGCATGTGCGGGCTTATTGGTTTTTAAGTAACGGGAAACCCAGTTTTTCGCGGCTTTCAACGAATTTTTGTGCAACGATACGGCTCAGTGCGCGAATACGGCCGATGTAGGTTGCGCGTTCGGTAACGGAAATGGCGCCGCGTGCATCCAAGAGGTTGAACGTATGACCAGCTTTGAGTACAAGCTCGTAAGCAGGCAGGGCAAGACTGGTGTCTTCAACTGCAAGCAGGCGTTTGGCTTGTTCTTCATAGTCGTTGAATTGGCGCAAGAGCCAATCAGCATCGCTGTATTCGAAATTGTAGGTGGATTGTTCGACTTCGTTTTGATGATAAACATCGCCGTAAGTGACGATGTTGCCATCAAGGGTTTTTGCCCAAACGAGGTCGTACACGTTTTCTACGCCTTGCAGATACATGGCGAGACGCTCGATACCGTAGGTGATTTCGCCGAGCACAGGGGAGCAGTCGATACCGCCGACTTGTTGGAAGTAGGTGAATTGGGTTACTTCCATGCCGTTGAGCCAAACTTCCCAACCCAAGCCCCAAGCGCCGAGAGTAGGGTTTTCCCAGTCGTCTTCGACAAAACGGATGTCGTGTACTTTAGGGTCGATACCCAATTCGCGCAGGGAATCGAGGTATAGGTCTTGAATATTGGCCGGTGCAGGTTTGAGCGCAACTTGGAATTGATAGTAGTGTTGCAGGCGGTTGGGGTTGTCGCCATAGCGGCCGTCTTTGGGGCGGCGGCTGGGTTGAACGTAAGCGGCAAACCAAGGCTCTGGGCCTAACGCGCGCAGGCAGGTGGCTGGATGCGAAGTACCGGCACCGACTTCCATATCGAAAGGTTGGATAACGGTACAGCCTTTGTCTGCCCAGTAGTTTTGTAATTTGAAAATAATTTGTTGGAAGGTGAGCATGGTGGATGGAATAGATTGGAATAAAGAGGGTATTTTACTGTTTTGAGCCTGTTTTGAATAGGCTGAAGGAAACAGCGCAGTTTATTTGCCGTCCAACAGGTCTGAAAAGGGGTCGTCTTCCGAAGAAACGGTGTATTTTTCTTGTGCCCATTCGCCTAAATCAATGAGTTTGCACCGTTTGCTGCAGAAAGGGCGGTAGGGGCTGTCGGTGTTCCAAACGACTTCTTTGTGGCAAGTTGGACATTTTACAACAGGAGCGGTCATGCAGTTTCTTTCAGTGATTGTGCAATGGATTGATAGTATTGATGCAAGCGGGCAACCTTGATTTTTGCTTCTTCCATGCTATGGGTATTGTCCAATACATCGTCGGCATGCAGCAGTCTATCAGATCGAGAAGCTTGGGTGGCCATGATTTGACGCGTTTGTTCTTCTGAAAAACCATTGCGGTGATATACGCGTTTGATTTGGACGGACTCTGGAACATCTACAACCAAAATACGGTCGGTCTCCGCTTCAAATGCCGGATTCTCAATCAAAAGCGGTACATCGATAATGCCGTAGGTGGAGGAGGTAAGTTGTTGTTTCTGATGTTGGATTTTGTTTAAGATTAATGGCAGAAGCAGATTTTCCAGTTGTTTTTTGGATTGAGGCCATCTGAAAACTTCTTCTCGTAAAGCGATACGATTCAGACGGCCTTCGCTGTCAAAAGCCTCATCGCCGAAAAGCTGGCGGATGGCAGGAAGGGCTTCACCGTTTTCAGCGGTCAGTGAACGGCTGATGGCATCGGCATCGATAATGGGTGCGCCAAGTTCGGCAAACATTTGGGCAATAGATGATTTACCGCTACCGATACCGCCGGTCAAGCCTATCCATAATGTCATTATCGGAATCCTGATTGTACGAGCCACCATTGTACCAGTTGGGTAATAGGTGCATTGGCAACCAAAATAATCCATCCTGCTACAGCAAGGCTGGGACCAAAAGCAAAATATTGACCTTTACCGACGCGGGCAATGAGTGCGCCCACCAGTCCGACTAAGGCAGCCATGAAGATCAGAACAGGCAAGATACCTACGCCCAGCCATGCCCCGAGCGCGGCCAAAAGTTTGAAGTCGCCATTGCCCATGCCGATTTTACCGGTCAGAAGTTTATAGACGGCGCATAGAGTATAAAGGCTCATATAGCCTGCGATTGCGCCTAAAACGGCTGAATGCAGGGGTACGAATGTGTCATTCAGATTAAACAGCAGGCCGATCCAGATTAGGGGCTGAGTCAGGCTGTCGGGTAAATATTGTGTATCGGCATCAATAAAGGTCAGCGCAATCAATATGGCAGTCAAAATTAATCCGCCAATAGTTGTACATGACCAGCCGTATTGCCACGCGACAATACCGAATAAGACACTTGTCAGCAGCTCAATCAGCGGATAGCGTATGCCGATAGCGGTTTTGCAGGAGTGGCATTTCCCGCCCAGTAAAACATAGCTGAGGATGGGGATGTTTTGCCAAGGTTTGACTGGGTTTTTGCATTTTGGGCAGCGTGAATTCGGTTTGCACAGATTAAATGGCTGTTTTTCTTCATCTGTCAGCTTGATGCCCAAATGCTCTTTAGAAAATTGTGTCCATTCGCGTTCCATCATTATCGGCGTGCGATAAATGACAACGTTTAGAAAGCTGCCAATCAGCAATCCTAAAATAACGGCTAAAGGAATGGCGAATGGCGCAAGAACGGAGAGGGCGTCGATGGCAGAGTAAATACTATCAAGCATATCAACCTACGACATTACCCAAGTTAAACAGCGGCAGATACATGGCAATCAGCAAGATACCGATGAGCGAACCCAATACCACCATGATGATAGACTCCATCAAGTGAGACAATCGGGAGACGGAGTTGTCTACTTCATCTTCGTAGAATTCGGCAGCTTTGTTCAGCATATCGTCCAAAGAGCCTGACTCTTCGCCGATGGCCGCCATTTGGATCACCATATTGGGGAACATATCCGTACTTTGCATACTGGATGTCAGCGACAGACCTTGGGTTACCTTGGCGCGAATGTCTTGAGTGGCTTCTTCATAGAGAATATTGCCGGATGCGCCTGCAACTGAATCTAATACTTCCACCAAAGGAACGCCGGCTGCGAAGAGGGTGGAAGTCGTACGCGCCCAACGGGCAATGGTTGCTTTACGGACGATGGCGCCAAAAACAGGGAGTCTCAAAATCAGAGCATCGATTCGTTTTTGGAAGGTAGGCGATTTTTCATGGAGTTTGTACAGGCCGAAGGCGGAAACAATCAAAAGGATGATCATAATCCAGCCATAGTCGACGAATAAATCGGACAAGCTCATGACAAGTTGGGTAAGCCTTGGCAGCTCTGCACCCATATTGGCATAAACTTCTTTAAAGGCAGGCAGTACAAACATCATCATGATGAAGATAAGCGCAACCGCCACCACGATAATGGCAATCGGGTAGGTCAGTGCGGTTTTGACTTTTTTCTTAATGGCTTGGGTTTTTTCTTTATAGACAGCCAGTTTGTCCAATAAGCTTTCCAGTACGCCGCCGGACTCGCCTGCGCTGACCAGATTGCAATAGAAACGGTCGAAATATTTTGGATATTTGGAGAACGATTTACCCAATGCGCTGCCTTGTTCGACATCGGAGCGAACCTGCATCAGCATTTCGGTCATGCTCGGATTGGAGTGGCCGCGCGCAACGATTTCAAAAGCCTGCATCAGCGGTAAGCCTGCCTTCATCATCGTTGCCAGTTGGCGGGTGAACACTGTAATGTCTTCTTGGGTAATACGGCGTTTGCGTGCGGTTTTAACTTTGCTGATACGCAAAGGACGAATGCCTCTGCGTTGGAGTTTCTTGCGTGCTTCTTCTTCGTCTTTGGCAACTACTTCACCATGGACAAGACGTTCGGTCTCGGTATTTTTTCCTTCAAAAGTAAAACGCTTGCCTTTGCTTCTTGAGCCGAACAGACTTCTTTTTTGCTCTGCTTGAGCCATGTGTTATCCCTTGTTAGTAAGAAATAAAGCGGACTGTTTCCCCGTGCCGCTTTATTTTAATTTTCGAAAATATGGCAGTTTAGTCATTGGTATGAGCAGTCACTTCTTCCAACGAGGTCAGGCCTTGCATGACTTTCATGAGGCCGGCGCGACGCAAGTCTACCATGCCTTCCTGATAGGCCATGTTCATGATATCAACTTCTGTACCGTTGTTCATAATGACTTTTTGCATTTCATCGCTGACCGGCATGACTTCATAAATACCGACGCGGCCTTTAAAGCCTTTGCCGCGGCAGCTGTCGCAGCCAACCGGGCGGTAGAGTTTCCAATCTTGAGCCAAGTCCGTATCGGTAAAGCCGGCTTTTTTCAATGCCGGAACCGGCGGGCGTTCAACTTCGCGTTTGCAGTTTGGACACAGTCTGCGCAACAGCCTTTGCGCCATAATCAGGCTGACCGAGCTGGCGATATTGAAAGGCGCTACGCCCATGTTCAAAAGGCGGGACAGCGTGGCCGGTGCATTATTGGTATGCAGGGTCGAGAAAACCATGTGGCCGGTTTGGGCGGCTTTAATGGCGATGTCGGCGGTTTCCAAGTCTCGGATCTCACCGACCATAATAATATCAGGATCTTGGCGCAAGAAGGATCGGAGTGCGGCAGCAAACGTCAGACCTTGTTTCTCATTGACGTTGACTTGGTTGACGCCCGGCAGGTTAATCTCGGCCGGATCCTCGGCCGTCGAAATGTTCACATCTTCCGTGTTCAAAATACTCAGGCAGGTATAGAGTGAAACGGTTTTGCCCGAACCTGTCGGACCGGTAACCAACACCATGCCGTAAGGGCGGTTGATGGCCTCAAGCAGCATTTCTTTTTGGAAAGGCTCTAAGCCGAGCTGGTCGATATTGAGCGATGTACCATCGGAATTTAGGATACGCATTACCACTTTTTCGCCAAACAACGTCGGCAACGTGCTGACACGGAAGTCAATCGGACGGCCGTGTTTATGGAAGGCAATTTGAATTCTGCCGTCTTGCGGAATACGTTTTTCGGAAATATCCAAACGCGCCATCACTTTGATGCGCGATGCCAACTGGCCGCGCACGGCGACAGGAGGCTGTACGACTTCACGCAATTGTCCGTCCACGCGGAAACGAACGCGCGCCATTTGCTCGTAGAATTCAAAGTGGATATCCGATGCGCCCGCGTTCAGGGCATCGGATAAGGTTTTATGGATGAAGCGGGGGATTGGACCGTCTTCAGCTTCTTCATTGTCGATATAAAGCGATTGCGATTGCTGCGTTGCTTCATGTTCGTCGTTGATTTCTTTCAGAATGGTGGTCGAACGTTGACCTAGCCATTCCAGCAATGAGCTGAGCTGGTCGTCTGGAACTACTACCAAGTCGACACTTAAACCTGAAGCAAAAGCAATTTTTTGAAATTTTTGGATTTGGGTCGGATCGGATACGGCGAAATAAACCTTGCGTCCGCGTTTGAAAATCGGAATGCAACGGTTTTGCACCATTTGCTCTTCCGTCAGAATGTCGCTGACTACATTATTGCGCGGGTAGTAGCGCAAATCCAAAAGGGGATAGCTGAATACGCGCGCAACCAACTCTCCCAAAGTTTTAGGGGAGATGATGCCGTCTGAAAACAGGTTGGGCAGGATTTCTTTGCCCGATTGTAAAAGGCTGTTGTAATGTTCCGCTTGTTGATTTGAGATGGTCTGGCTTTGAACCAAAACACGCAATAATCCGACACTCATTTTATTTTCCGTTTCTTGTGCAGTTTTCCCTTTAATTTAGAGGAAAGCCGTATTATTTTATCATTATTATGATTAAAGCATATATTTAATTATGCAAATCTGCTTAAGTGGCAAAGACATGCTTCTGCTTTAATTGTATTTTTATTTCAGACGGCCATTATAAAGCAAGGAGAATAGGCGTTAAACTCGATATTTTTGGATTATGATGAAAAAACAACAATTTTGTCGTATGAATCCAATCAATAACGAAATTATATTTCATGTTGCTATTACTTGTTTGGAGATGGCAGAAAAGGTTGTTTTGATGGACAGACGGTTGGAATTTGAAATATGAAAAGGCCGTCTGAAACTGAGCAATCAGGTTTCAGACGGGGCCTTTTAGCTATTTAAATCCGATAGGATTGATTAGGCTTTGTTTTTCAACCGTCCATGCAACTCTTGCACGCTGTACACGCCCAGGTGGTCGCGGCTTTTTGCGCCTTCGCTCATGGCCTCGCCGCCGGCGATGGTGGTGTATTGCGGCACGCGTTGGGTGAGGGAGGTGCGGCGGATGCTGTGGCTGTCGGCGATGGATTGCACCGAGCTGCTGACGGTGTTGACCACCAGCGCGATTTCTCCGTTTTTAATCGCGTCCACGATGTGCGGGCGGCCTTCCTGCACTTTGTTGACCGCCTGCACGATGATGCCGTGCTCTTTCAGGTATTCGGCGGTGCCACGTGTAGCGCAGACGCCATAGCCGAGTGCTTGGAAGTTTTGCGCGGTTTTGACGATGAGCGGTTTGTCTTCGTCGCGCACGGCAAGGAAGATTTTGCCGGTCGGATTCAGGCGTTCGCCTGCGCCGAGTTGGGCTTTGTAGTAGGCTTCGCCGAAGCTTGCGCCCACGCCCATCACTTCGCCGGTGGAGCGCATTTCGGGGCCGAGGATGGTGTCCACGCCGGGGAATTTGATGAAGGGGAACACGGCTTCTTTAACGGCATAGAAATCGGGGACGACTTCTTTTTCCACGCCTTGCTCTTGCAGGGAAATGCCTGCCATGCAGCGCGCGCCGACTTTGGCGAGCGGCACGCCGGTGGCTTTGGAGACGAAGGGCACGGTACGGCTGGCGCGCGGGTTCACTTCCAATACGAACACCACGCCGTCCTGTACAGCAAACTGTACGTTCATCAGGCCGACCACGCCCAGCGCGTAGGCCATTGCTTTGGTTTGGCGGCGGATTTCGTCTTGGATTTCTTCGCTGAGCGAGTAGGGCGGCAGCGAGCAGCCGGAATCGCCGGAGTGGATGCCTGCCTGTTCGACGTGCTGCATGATACCGCCGATAACGACGTCTTTGCCGTCTGAAACGCAGTCCACATCAACTTCAATCGCGTTGTTCAGGAAGAAATCGAGCAACACGGGGCTGTCTTCGGATACCTGCACGGCTTCGCGCATGTATTTTTGCAGCTCTTCGGCGGAGTGGACGACCTGCATGGCGCGGCCGCCGAGGACGTAAGACGGGCGCACGACCAGCGGATAGCCGATTTCTTCGGCTTTGACGAGCGCTTCTTCTTCGTTGTGGGCGATGCGGTTGGGCGGTTGGCGCAGGCCTAAGTCGTTCAACACTTTTTGGAAGCGTTCGCGGTCTTCGGCGGCGTCGATGCTGTCGGCGGATGTGCCGATGATGTTTACGCCGTTTTCAACCAGCGCGTTGGCAAGTTTGAGCGGGGTTTGGCCGCCGTAATGCACAATCACGCCCCACGGATTTTCGGTGCGGACGATTTCCAAGACGTCTTCCAGCGTCAGCGGCTCGAAATACAGGCGGTCGCTGGTGTCGAAGTCGGTGGACACGGTTTCGGGGTTGCAGTTGACCATGATGGTTTCAAAGCCTGATTCGCGCAGGGCGAGCGCGGCGTGAACGCAGCAGTAGTCAAACTCGATGCCTTGACCGATGCGGTTCGGGCCGCCACCGAGAATCATCACTTTTTTACGGTCGGAAGGACGCGCTTCGCATTCCTCTTCGTAAGTAGAGTAGAGGTAGGCGGTTTCGGTGGCGAACTCGGCGGCGCAGGTATCGACGCGTTTATAGACGGGATGCAGGTTCAGCGCGTAGCGGTGTTCGCGCACTTCTTTTTCTTTTACGCCCAAAAGCTGCGCGATGCGTTTGTCGGAGAAGCCTTTGCGTTTCAGACGACGTAGGGCGGCGAAATCCAAATCTTGCAGGCAGCCTGCACTTACCTGCCGCTCTTCTTTCACCAAGTCTTCGATTTGCGCCAAGAACCAAGGGTCGATGGCGCAGATTTCGTGGATTTCTTCCAGCGTGAAGCCCGCGCGGAACGCGTCTGCCACAAAGAGCATACGTTCAGGGCCGGGGTTCGCCAGTTCGCGGCGGATTTCCGCTTTGTCGGAGCTTCTCGGATTGAAACCGCACAAACCTGTTTCCAAGCCGCGCAGGGCTTTTTGGAAGCTTTCCTGAATGGTGCGGCCCATCGCCATCACTTCGCCCACCGATTTCATCTGCGTGGTCAGGCGGTCGTCTGCGGCGGGGAATTTTTCAAACGCAAAACGCGGGATTTTGGTTACCACATAGTCGATGGAAGGCTCGAATGACGCGGGCGTGCGGCCGCCGGTGATGTCGTTGCGCAACTCGTCCAGCGTAAAACCGACCGCCAGCTTCGCCGCCACCTTCGCAATCGGGAAACCCGTCGCCTTGGAAGCCAGCGCGGACGAACGGCTCACGCGCGGATTCATCTCAATCACAATCATCTCGCCGTTTTCAGGGTTCACCGCAAACTGAACGTTCGAGCCGCCCGTGTCCACGCCGATTTCGCGCAATACCGCCAACGAAGCGTTGCGCATGATTTGGTATTCCTTGTCCGTCAGCGTTTGCGCCGGCGCAACCGTAATCGAGTCGCCCGTATGCACGCCCATCGGGTCGAAGTTTTCAATCGAGCAGATGATGATGCAGTTGTCCGCCTTATCGCGCACCACTTCCATCTCGTACTCTTTCCAGCCGAGAACGGACTGCTCAATCAACAGCTCATGCGTGGGCGACGCATCGAAACCGCGTTCGCAAATCGCCAAAAACTCGTCTTTATTGTAGGCAATGCCGCCGCCCGAACCGCCCATCGTGAAAGACGGACGAATCAGCGTTGGGAAGCCGACCTGTTCCTGCGCCGCCAAGGCTTCGTTCATCGTGTGGCAGACAAAAGATTTCGGGCAGGAGAGGCCGATTTTTTCCATCGCCTCCTTAAAGCGGCCGCGGTCTTCCGCCTTGTCAATCGCGTCTTCCGTCGCGCCGATCAGCTCGACATTATATTTCGCCAACACGCCGTTGCGCGCCAAATCCAGCGCACAGTTCAGCGCGGTCTGGCCGCCCATCGTGGGCAGAATCGCATCGGGCCGCTCCTTGGCGATAATCTTCTCCACCGTCTGCCACATAAGCGGCTCGATGTAGGTAACATCCGCCATTTCAGGGTCGGTCATGATGGTGGCGGGGTTGGAATTCACCAGAATGACTTTATAGCCTTCTTCACGCAAAGCCTTGCAGGCCTGTGCGCCCGAATAGTCAAATTCGCAGGCCTGACCGATAACGATAGGGCCGGCGCCGATGATAAGGATGGATTTTAAGTCGGTACGTTTGGGCATGGGTAAGCCTTTCTTAGTAAAATTAAATAAGCTGACTATTTTGATGTTCGCATTTTTATTAAATACAATATAAGAATAAATATCCACCAAAAGGCAAAAAGTAATTTTTCTCTATTCTTAATTTTAGCCAATTCGCTCAATATAAGAAGTATGAACGACGAAACGAGCAAAATAATGACTTCAAGCCAACTTTGATAAGAATAACTGTTAATGCATATTTTAAAAAAGATACAATTCGCTACTAGACTTACCGGCAGCCATAGAAGAATACTGTATGCGCAATGTTTTAAACAGAACGAAATGTAAGAGTAAAAATTTTGGCTGCTATATATTTCAAAGATTCTTCCTAAAATCAAACTTAATAAACTAAACACGACAATAATTGTATCTAATTTTGATTTATTTATGGTATCTGATTCAAAATCGTGGAAGAACGCAATAAAAAACATAACAAAGAAAGCATAAATAAAGCGTTTTGTATATTTATATTCTTTTTTGTCTTTTTTAAAATCTTGTTTATCTTTTTCAATAAAAATTTTATCTATAAATTTTACAAGAACATTTGCAGTGATTGCGGGTAAATTTTTGATTATCTTTATCAGTTTAGGAGTTGACAATAAGGATATTCCCAAGAAAATTATAGACTTTATTATATAAAAAGGAGCTGCAAATAGAAAAAAACATGTTAGCCAAATAATTACATATTTGATTTTCTCTTTTATCAATTAATTCCCTTTCAAACAAATAAGCAAGCGTAGATACTGTCGCTCCAGCAAGCCGTAGCCCGCATGTAGGGTGTGTGCGGTACGCACGCACGCGTTCTCCATTTTCCCTGCAACCCCAACCCACCGCGTGCGTGCCTTGCGGTACACACCCTACCGATGGGTTCAAAGGTCGTCTGAAAAAACGCTCGCAGCGTTTGTTCCATCTGCCTTGCGATAAAGGCCACCTGAAAAATTCCCGCTGTTGATATTTCGGGCATTCTTTTTCAGACGGCCTGCAACGCCTGAACCTGCTGCAACCCGCTCCCTCCCCCGTGGGGGAGGGCTGGGGAGAGGGCATTCCCCAAATGGCGGCAACCTTCCCTAACACCCTAACCGCCCAAATAAAAGCCTTGCGGCTTGTTGCCCTCTCTCTAACTCTCTCCCACGGGAGAGAGGATGGGGTGGCTGATTGAATTAAATGTTGCGGCAAAACAATCTTTTTTCAGACGACCTTTTACGTTTTTATTTTGCACAGACCGTCTGAAAACTTCCTTAAAAGCTGGTGATAAAGGTAATCAAGCCCAAAATGATACCGGGGGCGTTTGCCAGCATGACGGGGTAGTCGCGTTTTTCTTTCAAAAAGCCGTAGGCAACCCATAATGTGCAGTTGATGGCGGCGACGAGGGGTTGCAGCGGCGAGCCGGGGTTGCCAGCCAGGTTGTTTTGGATTTGCGGGATATAGGAAACGTACATGCCTACGGCGGTCAGGGTGGCGACGATGGAGAGTACGCGCATTTGTTTTTCAGTCATGCTTTTCCTTTCTGATTTGAGGGGTTGGTTTTTCAGACGACGTTTTGTGTTGAGGGGTCGTCTGAATTTTTGTTTTTTATGTTTTGATTTTTATCGGGTTTCAGACGACCTTTGTTGAGTTGAAAGGTCGTCTGAAAAGGCGGCTTATTATTTTGCCGCTTTCATATTGTCAATGAATTTGTCAAACAGATAGCCGACATCTTGCGGGCCGGGGCTGGCTTCGGGGTGGCCTTGGAAGCAGAACACGGGTTTGTCGGTCAGCTCGATGCCTTGCAAAGTATTGTCGAACAAGGATTTGTGGGTAATTCTTGCGTTGGCGGGTAGGGTGTCGGCATCGACGGCGAAGCCGTGGTTTTGGCTGGTGATGACGACTTTGCCACTGTCCAAATCTTGAACGGGGTGGTTCGCGCCGTGGTGGCTGAAGTGCATTTTCAGGGTTTTCGCGCCGATGGCGAGTCCGATGAGCTGGTGTCCCAAGCAGATGCCGAAGATGGGTTTGCCGCTTGCCATCAGTTTTTGCACGGCTTCGATGGCGTAGGTACAAGGTTCGGGGTCGCCGGGGCCGTTGGACAGGAACACGCCGTCTGGGTTGAGTGCCAACACGTCTTCCGCGCTGGTTTGGGCGGGGACGACGGTCAGGCGGCAGCCGCGTGCGGCAAGCATACGCAAAATGTTGGTTTTTACGCCGAAATCGTAGGCAACAACATGGAAAGGCTGTTCGGCAGGGGTAACAAAACCTTTGCCCAGCGCCCATTCGCCTTCGGTCCATTCGTAGGCTGCTTGGCAGGAAACTTCTTTCGCCAAATCTTTGCCGACCATGCTGCCGAATGCGGCGATGAGTTCTTGCGCTTTTTCAACCGTTGCGTCCGCGCCGGTCAGAATTGCGCCACCTTGTGCGCCTTTTTCGCGCAGCAGCGAGGTTAGGCGGCGGGTGTCGATGTCGGCGATGGCGACGGTTTTGTTGCGCACCAAATAGTCGTGCAGGCTTTCGGAAGCGCGGAAGTTGCTGTGCAGCAGCGGCAGGTCGCGGATAATCAAGCCTGCGGCATAAACGCTGCGGCTTTCTTCGTCTTCGGCGTTTGTGCCGGTATTGCCGATGTGGGGGTAGGTGAGGGTAACGATTTGTTTGCAGTAGGACGGGTCGGTCAGGATTTCCTGATAGCCGGTCATGGAAGTGTTGAACACGACTTCGCCGGAAGTCGAACCTTCGTAACCGATTGATGTGCCGTGAAATACGCTGCCGTCAGCGAGAACGAGAAGAGCCGGAGTGGTCATGATGGAATCCTGTTTGCCTGATGATGGTCGGTTCGAAAAAATGGGTCAGGCCGTCTGAAAAATAAAAATTGTTTACAAAAAAGACAGCCTTCGGAAATCTCGGCTAAAAAAAAACACGCCCCGCAGCCTTGATTTTGCTGCGTAACGTGCTTTTTCAGGCATAGCTGCCTATGCCGTAGAAGCAATGCATTCTACGTCAAAAAGCCATATCGTTCAAGCTGTGGTTTGGCAACGGATTTTCCCTTTACAATCATGAAGTCTGTTTCATTTTCGCCATTGTTCGCCACATTAGACAAAAAAAACAGCCCGAACCCCACATAAATGACATCGTAAATGTTAGAATCGCATTCCGAGAAAATAAAAACAACGTCATCATCCGTCAACCGACGATTTTATGAAAAAAGAACGCATTATGAAAAACAAATCTTCACGTTGCCCCGGCTCCATCCGTCCGATGATTTACAGCATCGCCTCCGCGCTCGCCTTGATGAGCGGGGTGGCAAATGCCGCAGCAGGCGAGTTCGCCAAAGTCCCACTGTATCTGCAAACTGAATCTAAAATTGATAAACAGCCCGAAGTTAAACACAACATTATGCTGTTTATTGATGATTCAGGTAGTATGGATGAATATATTGGCAGTCAAACTCGTATTCAGATTACAAAGAATGCGTTAAGTAAAGTTTTGAAGGAACATGGTAGTACATTTAACTGGGCATTGCAGACTTTAAATAATAGCGGTGGGAGCGATACTCCTGATGACAAAGGATTTACCATGCCGGCAACTGAGATTGCCAATAGGGTAAAAAGTATTAAGGCCAAAGGAGGTACGCCGACTACCTCGCGTTATTTCGAGTTGGTCAGTCAAATTGTGATGCCGAATGTGAAATACCGTTGCCAGAAATCATATGTGGTTTTGATGTCTGACGGTGATGCCAATTTGAGCTGTGGTTTGGATAATACAGGATACAAATGGCCTAAGTCTGATTTTAAATATGGGGATTTAAGCCGCTATTCGGATTATTATCGACGAAATATTTCTCTGGAAGAACCAAAGTATAGAGAAGCATATAATTATTTTGGGTATAGGCAGGCGGGTTCTTGTCAGAAGCGGGAATTGGGAGCATATGATACCTCTTGGGATATAGATGATGGCTTAGCTTTCTTCAGTAAAAAACTTGCAGAGCAGGATTTTAAAACCGACGGAACGGATGCTGCAGGTAAAAGCTGGAACGGCGATCCTAAAGATCCTGCGGATTACAGCAAACAACTGGTGCAGACCTTTACCGTAGGCTTCGGGCAAGGTATTTCGCCCTCAGGAAAGAGGTATTTGCAGCTGGCTGCCAGCCGCCCCGAGTATTATTATGAGGCAGATAAACCCGAAAGTTTGTCGAAGGTATTTAACGACATTGTAGAGCAGATTAAATCTGGCACGAAAAATGTGGGTTACGACGATGTTGGTGCGACCGCGCCTGCAACGACCAGCAGCAGCCTGCCTGAGATGTCGGCAGTTATCGGTTTGAAAACAAACTCTTGGAGTAGCCAGATTATTTTCCAAAGATTAGGGAAGGATGGTCGTCGTAGTGAAGAATTGAAGCTGTACCCGTCGTTTGCAAACCGTAAAACCCTGATTAATACGGGTTCAAGTACTTATTTTATTAATAATATTCCCAATAATACTTTAAACAATGCCTATTTTGATATTGCAGATGCAGCTAATGGTAAAAATTCGGATGAATGGCGTGATTTGCTGAATTGGACGGGGCGTATCGGTGATGATAAATCAATACAAGATAAATCAAAAAACACACCGTACAGTCAAGTTTACCGTATTCGGGAAGGTGAACAGCGTGATTTGGGCGATATTTTGGACGGTTCGGTTGCTGCTGTCGGTAATAAGGCCAAGTATAAAGTTGGCAACGATACGATCAAGCGTCAGAAATATATGGTTGCGGCTGCGAATGACGGCATGGTGCATTTGTTCCAAACCTCGTCAGATGCAAATCATCCGTATGAACTGAAAGTCAGCTACATCCCTTCGACAATGGAGCGGGATGTCGCAGATGGTAATAATGTGAAGACGGTTACTTTGGCAAAAGTTTTGAAAAATATTGCCAAAGACAGCTATACGTCGTCTATTACCAATCATGAATATATGGTTAACGGCGGATTTACCTTGCGTCAGACTTCTGAAAATGATACTCAGCGCGTATTTATGTTTGGTGCGATGGGTCAGGGTGGTCGTGGTGCCTATGCCCTGAATATCGGCGGTAATGTAGATAAAGCTACCAAAACAGGTTTGGATGTCACTGATACCGAGTGGAATAAAACAGTTCCATTGTTTGAAACCATCAAAGGTGAGAAAAACACATTGGGCTATACCATTGGTACGCCGCAAATTGGGCGTGTCTCGGTCAGCAGACCTGCCGATAACGGACGTGTAGATATAAAAGAAAACATTCGCTATGCAGGTTTTCTTGCCAGCGGTTATCGTGTTGAAGATAAAGCCGATACGAAAAATGAAACAGCATTGTATGTATATGAAATGCTAGGTAAGGAAGTTGGTACAGGCGATAAGCGTGGTAACGATACAGGTAAAGCACCGGGCGATTTGTTGAAAAAAATCGAAGTTCAAGACGGTGTAGGCGGTCTGTCCACGCCGACCCTTGTGGACACTGATTTTGATGGTGTAATTGATGTTGCGTATGCGGGCGACCGTGGAGGCAATATGTATCGTTTTGACCTGCGCGGCGAAAAACCGGACAACTGGAAGGTTGTTAAAATCTTTACGGGTTCACCCAGCAAACCGATTACCTCCGCACCTGCCGTTTCACGCCGCAGAGCAAACGAATATGTCGTGATTTTCGGTACGGGCAGTGAGATTTATCAAAATGATCTGACCAATAAAGACAAGCAATCTATTTACGGTATTTATGAAGATTTGACACCGAATCAGACCGTAACCGCTGCTTCCGAAAGTGATTTGCAGCAACAAGAGTTTCGTCCTGAAGAAAAAGGAAAAGAAGGCTATATTTATCTAACTAACAACCAGGTTGCCAAAACCCAAAAAGGTTGGAAAATCGATTTGCGTGATGGTGAACGGGTAAACGTCAAACCGACTATGATCTTGCGTACTGCTGTTGTGACTGTGCGTCGCTATGATTCTGTTACAGAGGAAAAATCTGCAGGTGCCGATGTTTGTTTACCAGCAAGTACGAGCGTGAAAACTGCAGCAAAAACTTCGTTCATTGGTGTGAATGCTGATAATGGAGGTGCATTGAACGCACGCAGCGCGCGTTTTACGCCTGATACCGTTATTCGGAAGCTGGACGGCTTTGGTATGCAATACGCCAATGGTTTGACTCAGGATGGGGTTATCAACTTTACCTTCCTCAATCCGAGCAAATTGGATGATTCCCCTGTGACCGCAGACGGGGATTCAGGTGGTACGGGTACGGATAAAGAGCTTTCTGTTACGTCGAGTACGCCAAATAACAAATGCTTCTCCAATAAAGTAACCCGCAGCCTACTGTTAAATAAGGGTGAGTCTCTGGCAGTTGAGGGTGGTCGTATCTGTGGTTTGAAACGTATCAGCTGGCGCGAGCTGTTTTTCTGATTGGTTCGTGCAAACGAATGAAGACCAAGAGGTCGTCTGAAACTTGGAAACAGGTTTTCAGACGACCTTTGTTTTATAGTGGATTAACTTTAAACCAGTACGGTATTGCCTCGCCTTGCCATACTATCTGAGACCTTTGCAAAAAAGTCTTTCCCCCAACAGCCGAAACCTAAACAAAGGTTTTCGGCTGTTTTTGTTTCAAATAACCACTGATTCTATTCAAATACCCCCTTAATCCTCCTTGGATACCTGATAATCAGGCATCCGGACCGCCTTTTAGGCGGCAACAGGCACACTTAGCCTGTTGGCGGCTTTCAACAGGTTTAAACACATCGCCTTCAGATGGCTTTGTGCGCTTACTTTGAGCAGACCAAAATAGGCTGCCCGGGCATAGCGGAATTTACGGTGCAGCG